>Ga0209343_10000154_pt1 | contig 87365 bp, 69 predicted proteins | sample RifCSPlowO2_02_FD_184026 | JGI IMG/M metagenome (GOLD analysis project Ga0209343, IMG submission 184026) | Groundwater microbial communities from Rifle, Colorado - Rifle CSP2_plank lowO2_0.2 (SPAdes) (version 2) | ecosystem: Environmental > Aquatic > Deep subsurface > Groundwater | place...
TCCGATCTCAATTGGGTTGCATCGCACTCCCCGCCCTTCCATAATTTTTCCAGTTGCGATGCCAGCGGCTCGCCGACCGCGTCCTTCAATGCCTGCATTTCCTCCGAAGTGATTTTCCGATCTTTTTGCCGGATCTGTTCGTAGTTGGTCATGCCGCCGGGACACGCGCCAATCCGCGCGCGCAATTTGGCGAGAACGGCCTTGTCGAACAATGAAAGCCGCGGATACTGCACGTCGGTCAAATCCGCCAGCATCTTCGACACGACGGCCGGAACCGCTACCGTTTTCTGGTCCGCGCCCAGCTTTTCCAGCACCGTATCGGTAAATGCATAGATCGTCACAGGCACGGTCTCCCGCATGATCAGCGGCGTGTACTGCGCGGATTTTTGTTCGGCCTGCTCGATCGCCTCGGTTACCGCTTGCTCGATTCCGGCCTGGTCCGCATAGACGTCGCCTTTGATCGTTTCGGCTGCGCTCAGCACTTCCTGCGGAAGAGCCGGACCATTCAGCAGTTTCTCCATCCCCTTGGCGGTCAATGTGTATCCGGTTCCGCGCGCCTGGCGTTCGATATTCGGAAGATAGGCGGATGGCTGCGCGGTGGCGTCCGCCAACGCGGCCAGCACCGCTTTTTCGAAATCCCGCTTGCTGGTGAACGTCTCGTCCTTGAGCGCTTCGAGGGCCGGCGCCACTGCCGCCTTTTCTCCGAGCGACTTGAAATCGTCCGCAGTAAGTCCATACCAGTAAACCGATAACGGCGCATTTTCGGTATCGACGCCGGAAAATGCCTGCCAGCGGGCATCGGCACGATAACGCCGGAGCAGCGGCGGCAGCAGCACCTCATCCACCGCCAGCCGGATCCGGTAATCCTCGGCTCTTTCCGGCATCGGCCGGGCGTCGATCCAGTGTCCGAATTCCGCGCTCAACAAGTCCTTTCTCCAATCCGGAAACTGCTGGATCATTTGCGCGAAATGCAGCATTGCATCGACCGATGCATCGGTCAGGTTGCCGACCGGGTCGATGCTGTAGTACAGCCAGAACCGGTTGATGTACGACAGCGTGATCGGACCGACCACGTCATCGGAAAGCGGCCGCGAGATTTCCGAGCGCGCCGCCATGTAGATCGGATCGTCGCGATAGATTTCGAGCAAAGCGTCCTGGATTTTTTTACGGCGCTTGCGGTTGTATTTCTTGAGCACGTCCAGCGACAGCAACCGTCCGGTCGCACCATCGGTTTGCTCAACGATGACCGCATCAGGCTGTTTGGCTGTCGATGGCGCGGCCTTGGATGAGGCCGTCGTCCCAACCTGGTTGACGCTTGGCGCTGCGTCCGCTGGTTTCACCGCTTTCCCGCCCGCAGCCGGCTCGGCTGGTTTGGCGGCAGACGGATCGACAGGTTTCGCGGTTACCGGTTCGATCGTTTTCGCTGTAACCTGATCGACGGCCTTGGCTGCAGCCGGTTCGGCGGCCTTGGCTGCAGCCGGTTCGGCGGGCTTGGCTGCAGCCGGTTCGGCGGCCTTGGCTACAGCCGGTTCGTCGGGTTTGGCTACAGCCGGTTCGGCGGGCTTGGCAATTACCGGTTCGGTCGCTTTGTCCGTAGCCGGAGCAATGGGCTTGGCGTCAGCCGGCTCGATCGGTTTGGCTGTCGTGGTAGCGGTCGGCGCCGACGCGACGGGCGTGCCGGCAACAGCGGCCGGTGCTTCGGTCGCCTTGACGGGCGGATTCGCATCCGCACCGATGGCCTGGTGCATCACGAGTAGCAGCGCGCCGATAACGGCGGCCCGAACCGGGTAGAGGCAGGATGATTTTTTCATAGTCGGTCTACAGCGTTCGTCCTTCTTTCAGGAATTCTTTCTTGATGGCCCGAAGCAGATCGTCGGCCGCAATTTTTTCGCGCTGCATGCGCGAAGCGCGGATCGCCGCGTAGCGCGCCACGTTGGCGAGCGCGCCGCCGGACAGAACATGGTTTTCCGCCAGTTCATCAAGATCGACTGATGCATCCAGCCTGCTTTGATCCGGAAACAAGTGCTGCCACAACCGCCGGCGCTGCAATGCATCGGGAATCGGAAAATAGATCGAGGTCTGGAAGCGCCTCGCAAACGCTTCATCGATATTGGTCTTGAGATTGGTGGCCAGGATCACGACGCCGGGAAAATCCTCGACCCGCTGCAGAAGATAGGAGATTTCCTGGTTGGCATGACGGTCGTTGGATGTGCTGCCCTCGGTGCGTTTGCCGAACAGCGCATCGGCTTCATCGAAGAACAGGATCCAGTTCTTGTTCTGTGCCTGGTCGAATACGTTGGCCAGATTTTTTTCGGTCTCGCCGATGTATTTCGACACCACCATCGACAGGTCGATTCGATAAACGTCGACCTCGGCCGCCTTGCCCAGCAGGGTCGCGGTCAGCGTCTTTCCGGTGCCTGGCGGTCCGTAAAACAAGGTGCGGAAGCCGGGCTTGACGGCTTTGTCCAGGCCCCAATGGCGCATCAATTCCTGCCCCTGTTTCAGCCATGCCTTGACGTTCTCGATCTCGTCCATCACTTCCGGCGTCACCACCAGGTCGGACCACGCCAGCGGCGTCGTGATCAACTTCGCCGGGAAGCCGGCGCCATAGTCGGGCTTGTGGTGCTGGCCGGTGGTAAACCGATTCAGGTAATCGGTTTCCATGATCAGCGCCGAGCCGAAGAACGGTTCGCCCCCGGTCTGGGTTTCAACCCTGATGATGCCGCGCCGCGCGAAGAAGTGACCGGGTTCGAACAAGCGCGCCACTTCGAAACGCCGATTCAAATCGTCACCGGCAATCACAAAGGCGGCGGTTTCGCAGGTCGGCAGCATGCCGCCGTGCGACTTGCCTTTCCATCCGCCGAACTCGGTAAATCCGCGTTCGATGTTCTTGTTGCTGGTAAAAAAAAGATCGAGCGCCTGCGGCCGTATATGCGGAATCAGCGTCAGGATCAGCACGATCCGCTCATCGAATCCCATGCCGCACTCTTGCACGGTGCGGGCAAACACCGATGGGTCGCCATTCAAGTCCGGCGGCGCATGGCTGCGGATGTCCTGCTGCGCGCCGCCTTGCGCGAAATAGGCATTGAAGCGCGTCGACAGCACCTCGCCGAACCATGCGACTTCGCGTTCCAGGCTGCGCGCGTTCGCCGTCAGATCATTCGTGACTGCCCCGTCCGGCATCGACATATTGTTAGCGCCAAGTGACATGCACTGCCCTTTCCATCCATGGATGCTTGATAATCGAAAAAGACCACGGCAGACGATCGAGCAGCATGTCGAATGCGCCGGCTTGCACCGTCAAATACCATGCATCGTCCTTCATGTGCAGTGATCCGGGGCGTTGCAGGAACGATTCCCGCAAGCCGTCGATCGACGTGTTGCCGATGACCTTCCAGTGTTCGATCATGGCTTTGATCAGCGCTTCCACGACGTCCTTTTCATGCGCTTCGATCTCGATTTCGCGCACGATCGGCTGGCTGGCCTTTACCCCGCACAGGATCTTGTTCAAACCCAGTTGATATTCGGGGCAGTCCGATTGGCCGCTTGTCATGAATTGCAGCAGATGAACCGCGCGTTCCGCCGCCTCGCCGTTCTTGAAGCGGCCGCCTTCAGTCAGGTTCAGCATCGCGAACAAGCGCGGCATATAGGGCGCCGCCAGTACCTGACCCGCGTTGCCGACGTAGATTTGCTCCGCTTCGTCGATGACGGTCTCCGGCATCAGGTAAGGTGCAGCCGCATTCAGAAGTTCCGGTAACTCATCCGGCGCCAGAGGTTCGATCCCGAGGCGGCGCCGCATCAAATCGCGCATGTCGGAAGTCGGCGCAATACCGGTGCGGCTGGTCAAATAATCCGCCAGCGCATGCGAAAAACGTGACGGCTCGAAACGCCGTCGTTGCTCGAATAGCCATGCAAACAGGAATTGCCATTTCAATTCGTCGATACGCTCGCCGCTCACACCGGGATGGCATTGCGCAAAAATATCGGCGATATCCCATGCATGGCGCTGCGTCGCTCTTTCGTCCGCACCGGCGAGCAAAGTCACGAGCTTGCGCAATAGCGTTCGCGGCAATTGGTCGACAGAAGAAGCTGTTCCGGCTTCGTGCAACATCGGCGACAAGGCCGCGCGTACCGCCGGCGGATGTGCCGCAAGCGCTTGCGCCAGCCAGAAGCCGTGGCGCGCCGGTGCGGCGAACGACTGCGGTCCGGCACTCTGTCCGACTTGCAATGCGCGCTCCGGCGCAGGTCCTGCGGCTGCTTGCACCGTCTCCGGCCGCACGGACTCATTCGTCGGCTCGACGCACAGTTCGTCGATGGCATCAAGATCGATTACCCGGTCATGCACAAGGTCCGCAAGCACATGCAAAAGATAACGCGTCTGATTGCGGCTGCGTGCGACATGGGACGCAATCGCCTGCAGCAGCGTGCTGCGGTCGGCGCCGCCGGCTGCGGCCGCCACGAACGAGTTGATCAGCCAATGCAGGATAACTGCGTCACCGTTCATGCCCGGCAATTCCAAGGCTGGTCCGGCAGGCGGCAAGCTTTGCAGCAAGGATTTGAGTGCCGCATGATCCTCATGCGCCACCGCATTCGCAATCGCCTTTTTCATCTCGTGCAGTCCGTCCGCCGACTTCACGCTTGCATCGGTACTGCGATTCGTTGCCGCGACGGATACAGATGCAGATGGCTCAGGCAATGCAAGCCGTTCCGACAGCGCGCGCGCAACGGCATCGGAAGATTCGTCCGCAGCGCTCGCCTGCGCGGATATCGCATCCAGCCAGGCAGAAGCCATTGTGCGGCGTTGCGCAGCGGCCTGGCCCGCCATCCGGTCGAGCAACACATTGGTGTAGTGGCCGGCATCGAACGCGGCCGTCTTCATTCTCAACAAATGCATGAAGCTTGCGACCCACAGTTGCTGCACTGAATCACTATGTGCATCCGGCCCAGCCGCAGCATGCACTGCCTTCAACCACGCTGGCCGGACCATCAGCGGCCGCAGCGCCGATGCTGCTTCCGGCGCAAGCAATGCCGTCAATTCATCGAGCAACGATGCCGGGAAAGTCTCCGCAATACGCTGCCACACATCGATCTGAGCGCCGATCTGATGCAATGCCTGGCGTAATGCCGGCGCATGCGTTCTCAGCAATCTTTCCCAATCCGGATACAGGCTCGCCGCATTTGCACTCGACAGCGCCTGTAGCACACGTTTGCGGATACTCGTCGCGTCATCAGAATGAATCTGGCCGGCTTCGAAGCGGCTCGTGTCGAACGCCGATAAAATTGCAGCTCCGGATCGGCCGGACTGATCGGCTGGATTGACGGCTGTCTCATGTGCCGCGGACGTATCGCGATCTTCGCCGGACGCATTGCACTGCGCCACAATCTCGTCCAGATCGAGTAGCGCGCCGTGCACCAATTGTTCCAGCACCAGCGCGAAGTAGCGTTGCTGGTCGCGCGCGCGCGGCGCCTGCAACGCGATCGATTGCAGCATCGACGTATGCCGGCCTGCGATGCCGGCGCTTTCCAGTGCCGCCACCGCATTGATCAGGCGCTGGAGTTGCTCGACCGTCAATCGGTTCGCGGCCGCGCTGCGTTCACCTGCCCGCACCTGCACCAGCCATTGCTTCAACCAAGCCGCTTGCTGTTGCGGCGGCAGGTCGAGCGCCGCCGCAACGTCACTGTCGCTCTGGTCAACGGCGGCACCGGTGGCCGAAACCGGGCCGGATGGCCGGTATGAATCGTGGTCCTGTGCCTCCGGCGATGTCTCTGCGCCGCTGGTTGAAACGACCGCCTGAACCGGTGTCTTGTCCGCAAATACCGAAAGTGCGTTCACGAGCGCAGCCAGGCGCATGCCGGCTGCTGGATCCGCAAGCAATTCTTGCTTCCACTCAAGCGCAAGCCGGCGATAGCGTACCTGATCCGAGCCGGCCATCGCGCTCAACAGCGCCATGACGTAATCACGAGCGTTGAATTGCGGCCGTTGCAAATCGAGCAGATGCATGAAGCTGGCGCTCCATAATTGTTGCTCCCATTGCTGCAAGTCGCCGTGCCTCGCAGCACCGCCAGCCGATTCGAAGAATGCGTCGCGCGTTATCAGCGACCGCAGTGCCGATGCCGCTTCCGGTGCAAGCAATGCCGTCATCTCGTCAAGCAACGATGCCGGAAATGTTGCTGCAACTTTCCGCCATACGCCGATCCGAGCGCCGATTTGATGCAATGCCTGGCGCAACACCGGCGCATGCGTGCGCAGCAATCTTTCCCATTCCGGGTACAGGCTCGCCGCATTTGCACTCGACAATGCCTGCGCCACACGTTCGCGGATCTCGTCTGCAGCATGTGCCGGTTCGATTTTCAAACGGCTCGAATCGGTTGGCGGCAAAGCTGCCATACCTGTTCGACCGAGCGCTGGCTCGTCTTTCGGCTCAACCGGTGCCGGCAGCGGATCCAGAGTTGCCCGCGCATCGATCGCATCGAAATCGATGTCGCGCTCGTGCGCCAAATCTTCCAGTACGTAGCGCAGGTAGCGCTCGGCATCGATACTGCATTGAGCATGAGTAACGATGGCGCGCAACAGCATGCTGCGGTCGGTTCGGCCTGCGCCGGCATGCTCGTTCGCCAATGCGGCGATCAATTGATACAGGTCATCCGCATTGCCGGACAAACCGGTCGCTTGCGCGGTATGCCGTGAACGCACCTTTGTCCGATACAACGCCAGCAATGCCGTATCGCCTTTGGTCAATGCCTCGATGATTGCGATGCGCAGTGTCCCGACACGATCGGCCGGTCCTGCGTTCACCGTGGCGGCTATGCCCGGCGGTGTATCGGCTGTGCTGCCGGTCCTTTCTTGCATCGTGGACATAGCGCGATGTTCACCGGACGTATTGCACTGCGCCACAATCTTGTCCAGATCGAGCAGCACACCGCGCACCAATTGTTCCAGCACCAGCGCGAAGTAGCGTTGCTGGTCACGCGCGCGCGGCGCCTGCAACGCGATCGATTGCAGCATCGGCGCATGCCGGCCTGCGATGCCGGCGCTTTCCAGTGCCGCCACCGCATTGATCAGGCGCTGGAGCCGGTCCACCGTCCATCGATGCGCGTTCACTCGGCGCTCACCTGCCCGTACCTGCACCAACCATTGCTTCAACCAGGCCGCTTGCTGTTGCGACGGCAAGTCGAGCGCCGCCGCCACGTCGCTGTCGCTCTGTTCAATGGCGGCACCGGTGGCCGGAACCGGGCCGGGTGGCCGGTATGAATCGTCGCCTGGCACAGCAACCGGTATCACGGTGCGGCTGGTTGCTGGAACCGTCGACAAGTTGCCATTGGCTGCGGCATGGTCGTCGCGTGCCGCTGCTTGCGCGATCGCCATGCGCGCCTCGTGCAGCCTGTCCGCCGGCATCACGCTTGCATTGATACTGCGATCCGCTGCCGCAGCTGAAGTATCCGGGTCCTGCAATGCCGCGATCTCGTCAAGCAACGATGCGGGAAATACCGCTGCAATGCGCCTCCACGCATCGGCATTCGCGCCGATCCGGGACAAGGCTTCGCGCCACAGCGCCGGGCGGGTAGAAAGCAGATGCCGCCATTGCGCAGACAACCCTGCATCGGCCTGCAATAGCGCTTGGGTCAGCTTGTGCACTGTAGCCTCATCCTCCGCAAGAGCAAGCATCTCGGGACGCGGAGTAACGACAGCTTCTTCAGCTGCAACGACAGGAGCCGTCGTCGCACCAAGGGCAAGCCGGTTCAATAGTTGCGCGGCTAATCCGGCAACGGGCGTTTCTGCCGCCGGCCTCAATTGCGCTGCGGCAGAACGCAGGCTGGGCGGAATTGGCGTTTGCATACTCGATGCAAACGCGGCAAGTTCCGGCACGGCTGTACCGTCACGCAATGCCAGCTCCAGCACGTGTTGCCACAGCACGCGCAGCATGTTCCGATGAGCCGCGCCATCGCCTTCGGATCGGACAAGCATTTGCTCAAAGCGCTCGATCAACTGCAACAGTTGATCCGCGTCGGATACGGGCACCAGGGTTCGCAGCAATGCATGCAACTGCCGCTGCGGAAACTGTTGCGCCAGCCGCCTGGCGAATACCGGCCGCATCGGTGCATGCCGCAGAAGGGACAACAACTCGGACGTGGCGCCTTCAAGCAGCCGGTCCAGTGCCGCTTCATGCGGCGCAAGTGCATCCGGTGCGACGCGCGAGACGATACCGCCGTCCCGTAAATAGCGTTTCAGAAAATCGGCGTCTGCCGTCGCACGCGGTATTGTCCGCAGACCGGTGCCGGCCGCGGATTGCGGCGAACCGCGCAACAGGTCGGCGAGCGCGCTCCGGACCCGGTCCTGCAAGCGCAGCGGCAATTCGGAATCCAGCTCTTCCTCCGGGATGTCCCCCAAGTCGATTTCCAGCGTATCGATTTGCCAAACACCCCCACCGTCCGCATGCTGTGAAAGAACCTGGTCAAGCGCCGGCAATAATTTGTCGATCACCAACCCGCGCAGCAGGTCTTCGTCAACCGGCACATCGGCGCCCGTATCGCGCTGGAACGACAGATCGACGATGAGTTCATCTATGCGGTGTGGTGTGTTCATCTCGTCACACCCAATGGGTTTTTACGGCGCTCTTGCGATGCCGCTGCAGGAACTTGACCAGCCGAGCGGAGGCATGGTCAAGTTCGGTAATCGATCGCTCGCCGCCGATCGGCTTGCGCAGCACGTCCAGCCAGTGGCGGAAGCGTCCCTCGAAGTCCTGCATCGGCACAAAATCGAGCCAATGAAATTCCGGATAGACGTGTGCCGGCAAGTTGTGGCACACGGTTTCCTGCGCCAGCTTGCGGAACTCCCGATCGCCGAAGCGGGCAGTCCACGAAGGAAATATGACGCTGACGCGGAATGCATAAAAATCGTGCGATGTCTTTGCCTCAGCATGTTCGGCACTGTCTGGCCGGCGCGGCCGCAGCAGCACATGCTCGACCACATGGAATCCCTCGCACGCCATGTTCAGCGCGCGGATCGACTCTCGCAACTCCTGCACCTGGCGCGCCGCATCTTCATATCGCGCGTGTGTTCCGAGCGCCAGCTTCTGCTGGCGCGACGGCGCTTGAAAGTAGACCGCCGCTTCGGTTCCCTGGCGCTCGATCACATAGCTGTCGGCACCGAAACCTTTTCGGAACAGCGACTCGGGCATGGTATGCAGCTCGGGCTGCCGCGAGGCAGCGACTTCGGCTGTCAACCGCGCATGCAGCCTGCTCAGCGTGGCATCGTTCGCATTGGCGTCCGGCACCAGCTTGAGTCCGCGTTTGAGCAGTACGTCGCATAGCGAGCGGCATCCGTGTTGCTCATGCAAACCCAGAAGCACGCTGATTTTTCGCTGCGCACCGGAGACGTTATCGGTATCCCAGGCCGGTTCGGCATAATGGAACGCAGCCACACGCTGCTGGTTCAGGGGCGCGATTCGCACCAGGAAGGCCAACTTGTTTTCAAGCAGCCATCCGTGCGAATGACGATGATGGTAATAGTTGAATTTGCGCAGGGTTTGCTGAGTGAATTCCTCTCCGTACATGGCCAGCAGCGTATCCAGAACCCGGCTGCGCCGGTCCTCGAATGGGTCGAACTGAGCGCGGATATCGTCCAGTGCCGTTTCCATGCCGGGAACGTAGAGCGGCTCGATGTTGGGCAACATCTGGTTGGTGATCCGTTGCGAAAAATACGATTGCTTCAGATCCGCATCGACCGAAAGCAGTTGCGGAATTTCTTGAACATTTTTCAGGTAATTCGCCATCAACTGTTCAAATACATACAGGTAAGCTTTCAGCTGCTTTGCGCGCGCAAGCTCGTGCGGTGCGGCTGTGGCCGGCATGCCGTATTGATTGATGCCATAGATTGCCGGGAAATGATGCTGGATCGAATGATATTCCGCCAACTGGCGAGGGATGCCGCGCGGCGCGACGACCACCTGCTCCATCGATTGCGAACGGTGACGGCCGGCATTCGATTCGAACTGCAGCTTCTTGAGCTCGATGCGTGCGTCATCGACCAGCGCGGCGGCCTTTTCCGCCTGCAATTGGGCGCCTGAATCATCCGATCCGCGTTGCGCTTTCGCGGTGTGGGTGAAATGCAGACTCAAAAATTCCTTCTGTTGTTCCGTCTCGGGGAACTGGAGACGCGGAACCATTTTCCCATCCTGCGCCTTGGTGCCGGCGGGGTTGCCCTGCGCATCGCAGATCCCCAGGCGATGCACCTGCCGCACACCGTCGATCCCACGTATCAGGCCGATCAGCCGCACCACCGGAATCGCCTCACGCGCATCTGCACCTACCGCGCCGGCGATAAACCCGTGCTCCGTAATCGGGCCGGTGAACAGTTGCTCCAGACTCGCACCCTGCGCGATCACGTCCTCGTAACGTTCCACCTGGAATCCGGAAATCACCTGATGCGCGCACTGGAAAAATATGTCGGCATAAATTGCGGCCGGATCGCGCATGCTGTGAATTTCAATGTCGCCGGTCAGAAAGAAAGGCACGGTGCCGACGATCCGGATTTCATCGATGTCCTGGCAAATGCTCCTGTGTTGCGCAAACAAGTCCGACACCTGCTGCTTGATGCGCGTTTCAAGGCTCGTCCGTCCCACGCTCGATCCCTCTGCCGTGAAAGGATCTCCCAGTTTGAGAAACACCGTGATCAATCCGCCGCACGACGTTTTCCCTGAAGGTGTCACGACATCTTCGATCCACACGTCTTCAATCTCGGGAATCCGGTCATACAGCACTTTGCGGAAATCGTCTTCCGTGACCGCTTCGCTCGGGAAAATTTCATTCGGCAGATACAGCGCATGGCGCGCCATGTCGATCTGCCCGCCGCTTCCGGCCAGATAATCCTCCGGTTCGAAATCCGAGCGATACGCCAGCTCCGTCAATGCATAGCAAAGCTGTTCGAGCGTGGTGACGCCGGGATCGTGTGCGTTGTAATCGGTCCAGATCGTCCCGCATAGATCCTGCAGCAAGGCGATACCCGCCCGCTTGAGCGCATCGAAATCGAGCCCGTCCTGATCGGGCTTGATCTTGCTGATGAAAAGCGGCGACGTCATGCGCCCTTTGCCGTTTTCAGGTGCAATTGCGACTGCAGGCTTTCCAGCAGCGAATGCACGCGATTGAACGGCAGGTTGCCCAGTGCCGCAGCAATCAGCTTCATGTCAGCCGCACTCATCATGTACTCCACCGGATCGTCCGGCCCCGCACCGTGCGCAAGCGATGCATTGGCCTGCTGGTTAAGCCGGCCGATCAGGTCGTAGACCTGCTTGAAAGGGCACTCGGCCAACGCCTCGATGACCAGGCCGCCTTCGTCGTTGCGCAGCGTAATGGCGAACTGCGGTTTTTCGGTGAATGAGTTCATGCCGGCTCGCCTATTTCGTCTTGACCTGGCATTGCTTCATCGACGGATCGAACCACAGCTGCGTCAGATAGAAGCAAATCGAAGTCGGCGCACCGCCGGAAGGCGTCTTGCCCCGGCCACATTCGTCATAAGCGCAGCCGACACGGATCTGCAGGCGATAGCCATCCTGCAGGCGATCCGTTTCCCTGCGCCAGCGCAACTCGATGCGGCTGCACTTGCTGCCGTAGCGCGACTGGTGATACGTGATTTCGCCTTTTTCGCTGAAGGCATTGAGCGCAAATGCATGCATGACTGCATATTTCCCGGAATCCTTTTTTCCTGCGCCCGCCATCACCTCAAATGCCTGGCAGCCGAACAGTACCGGTGTGATGCTATGCCATTCGCCGTCGGCAAGTACGCTTGTGCCGGCCCTGCCGATGCGTCCGTCGGCGACGACTCGTCCTTTCAGGTCCAGTTCGAAAACGCCCTGCCGCTGCCGGTCGTCATTGGTGGACGGCTCAAGCGCAAATCCGGCATGCGCCGCGTCACCGTTGCGGCTGTGCAATGACAACGCCGCCGGAAAATCCGCATTGCCGAACAGCAGATTGTCGCCCGGCTGGTCCATCCTGATCGACCAGATCGGGCTCTTCATATCGATATTGTGATAAAAGCTGAGCAGTCTTCCCTGGTTGAATTGACCGACCTTCAAGCCGTCCGGCGGCGTCTTGTCGAACTGCTGGTCGACGATGTTCAACATGGATTCGATCAGGTCGCTGAATGCTTCTGACGAGGGCATGGCACCCTGGCCGAATTTCAGCTTGAGCGAATCTCTACTGCGTCTGGCCATTCTTGTCCCCTGGTGAAATGATGAATGTCGATCCGATATCCAACGTCTTCAGTCCGACTCTTTCAGGCGGAATCGATGTCGAGGCAAGCGTAATTTCGATTGCGTGCATGCGTATCGGCACTGCAATGCTCCACGGACACCGCGGTGTGATCTGTACACCCGAAGCGGCGTCCTGCTGTGCCGCCGTGTCAGCCAATGAAAAAGTGTCCTCTCCGGTCGGTGCGATGCGCAGCATCGAGAACCCGGTCACGCTGTCGACGTAGTCCTGTCCCAGAATGAAGGACTCGACATCGTGCTGGCGTATGCTCCAGCCGAAATGCACGCCGTATCCATTACTGCTCCAGGGCGACAGAAAATCGGAGATGTCGTCGTTCAATCGATTGATGTAATAGCCGCCGCTCAATCCATTTTTCAAACGCACGGTACAGCGGATCTGGATCTGTTCATAGACCGGATTTTCGACGGAGATCGTCACCGAAGGCGGCGCCAACTGGGTAATGAAGTCGCTGACCTCATGCACCAGATTGCCGTTCAGCATGGGCGTGCGGTTCCGGTCGCCGCTCGGCAAGTGCGGCAACGCGACGATCAGCACATGTCCCGGCCGCACGCAGTGTTCCGGGCCACGATCGGTCGCCATGTTGGCGAAACATTTCACCTTGTAGATGTCCGGAAACTGCTGCAGGATCAGCGACTCGTAATCGGCAGCCGTCACCGCGCGCTGCTTGTGGCGCAGCCGCTCGGCCACCCGGATGCGCAATTGCGGCCGGCTTTCGGCACAACGGCCGCCGATTGAATCGATCACTTGGGTAATCTTGCCCAGACCCGGAATGATCCTGCGGGTGCGCTTGATGGTCGCCGCCGGCAAAATGATCGCCGGTTCATCCTGCTTGTCGGCCGCCTGCTGCCGGGTGACCCGCAGCGCCTGCGTGTAGACGGAATAGACGCTGCAGAATTTTTCCAGGCTTCCTGATGCGCTGACCCGTAGCCAGAACAGGCCGGACGGCATGACGGTATTGCGGTCGGTGATGTCGGACGGGATATTCAGCGCCACCACGCCCGACACCATGAAGCCATGCGTGGTATCCGATACGATGTTTTGCGGATAGAAAGCTTTCCATTGATTGTCGCTCAGGTAGTACCAGCGCACCTGTCCCGCGGTACGCCGGTCCAGCGGCAAGGAATCCTCGCGCAGGTGAAAAAACAGCGTCACTATCGTCTTCAATGTGGCGGCGCTGAGGCCGATGTGCAGGTTGCCGGCATCCGGATAGGCGGGTATCAGCATTGCAGCAGGCTCGCTGGCCGAGCCGATCGCCTCCCATCCCAGCGGATGCAGATGAAACAGGATGTTGTCCCAACCGTCGCGCAAACGCGAGCGCGGCTGATCCAGGCTGATCGTGGCCGATGCCGTGTAGTCGACGGATATCGAATCTATCAACGGCGTGTAAGGCACATCCGGCGTGTCCTTATGTAGCGACCAGTCTTTTTGCTTGAAGTTGCGCTTGAGCGAGTCGGCCAGCGCGAATGGATATTCCCTGTGGCCGAACGCGAACTTCGGCCCGGCCAGCGTGAACTTGAAGAATCCGCTTCTCGATGCCGGGCTGTACGCAAGGGGTTGCGTCGACGGCGTGGTCGGGTTCGGCTTGAAGCGGTGAATCACGCCATCGCAGGACAGTCTTGCATTCCGGTCGACGCGCTTGCTTGCGCTTTGCGCATAACCGGCATGGAACAGGCGCACCGCGGGCTGCGCCTTTTCTTCCGCGGGCACCCACACGCCATCGGTCAGCAAGGAGACCGTCGCCACGTAGTCTTCGGTCTCGACGGTGCTGCGGTAACCGCGATAGTAAGATCGGAATCCGCCACCGTCGGTGGGCAATCCGCCCCATTCGATCTGCACGTTAAAGCTGTGCAAGCGTTTGACTGCGGCCTCGCTGCTGCCGACAATCAGGAATGCACCGACCTCGGGAATCGGCCCGAAGGGGTTGAACGGTGTGGAGGCGCTCAGCTGCCCGATATTGTTATGCAATATCAATTGCCTGCAGCCGGAGACATCGACCTTAATGCGGGCTCCCGCCAGCGGCAATTCGCGCAGCAAGCCGTATGGATACAGATAGCCGTTCGGGTTGAATACGAAGCGCACCACCGGCACGTCGGCACCGTAGTTATCACCATGTATTTTCGATGAATACGGTACTACCGCAGGCACATCCAGGGGCAACTCGAACGCGATCTGCAGCCAGCTTCCATTCTCCCCGTTGGGGGCTTGGCCGTGCGATGGCACGTACTCCGAAACCTCGTACCAGCCGGCAGCCGTCGTCACCGCAATCCGGAACATGTTCTGGAAAGCCTTGAAGAAGACATCGCTCAAATGCATGTCTTCGGACTCTTGCTGCGCCACGCCGCTCTTTACGTCCTCTGCCCGCATCACCAGCGCCAAAGCCGATATCCGCTTTTCCAGATCGGCGGTTTCAAACTGCAGCATGATTTCCACACTGCGTTGCCCTTCGCGTAACAGCAGCACATTGCTTGCCAACGCAAAGCCGAGTCGCGCATCGGAAAAATACTGCATCTCCGCGATACCCCTTGGCGCACCGAGCAAGGGACGGGAACGCAGTTTTTCGCGGTCTGTGATGACCTGTTTGACGGGCACCGGAATCTGGTCGCACCAGGCATGGGTCGGCCAGGTTTTTTTGCGGCCATCCTGATTTGCATCGTCATCGGCCAGCCGCCTTTCCGGCGATATGTACCGGTCACGATTGAAGAACAACGTGTGCAGCGCCTTGACCTGCGCATCGTTGACGATCAATTCGCCGTCCGCCGCGTACAGGATGTCGCGATTGGCCGCGTCCAGCCCGGCCAGGAATTCGGTCCCGGCGGCAAGCCGCACTTCCTGGCCCGGCGCCGCGGCTTCGATCACCAGATAGGTATGATCCGGGACCGCGCCGAGCGGCTTGATGCGCAACACCTTGTCATAGTAAAAATCCAGATGGCGCTGGGTAAAGCGATTGAGCTTTTTCTTGAGCGTGTCGAAAAGCCGGATGAACGCGATCAGCAATCCAACCGCCGGGTCGTGCGTCTGGCTCTTCATCGAGTCGGGCAACTGCAGATGCGCCTCCTTCTGCACCATTTCTACCGCCTTTACAAAGGCATAGAAATTCGACTTGATGCTCGCTTTGGTCACGCGCGTGCGTGTCGTCGTGTTCCGACTGCGTGCCGCGCTCCAGACCGGATCCAGCGACAATCCGGCGCCGGGCGCCAGCAGAAATGCGGCAAAGCCCGAAGTATCCTCACAGAGCCGCTCGATCACGCTAATCAGCAGCAAGCGCAGTTTCTGGCCGGTGGCGCCATTGGTGGTTGCCAGTGCGACCAGCCAGCTATCGAGCAGCCGGGCCAGACCGGTCATCGGCAAGTCCACGATGCGCCATCCGGGCGCCGCCACACCGATCTTGTACTCGGCGGTGGTGTTCCACCACTGTTCGAACAGCGCTTCCGATACCGACAGCCTGGTCGACAGAATCTGCGCAATCACAATGGTTTCATCGGCCGAGAAATACGGCATCCAGTCACCGTCCGCCTGGTTATCCAGCTGGTAGAACCTGACCAGCCGCGCGCATTCGGTCGCCATCGCGAGCAGATCGGCGAACGGCATCTCGTCGAGATTGAAATAGCCGTCCTGCAATGCGGGCAGCATCCGCTTATCCTGGCTCTTGCCGTCGCGCACGATCAAGGTATTCATTGCGCGGCCCGCGGCTTCCCGCCGGGCGAGCACATGGGGCGCGGCACCGGGCAGTTATCGTGCAACATTGGTTCCTTCCAGAAAATAGAATGGATACACCATGTTGCTGCGGGTATTGGTGGCGCGCACCGTGTAATCGATCATGATATCGAGGCGCCCGTTGAGAATTTCGCGGTCGGTAACCTGAATCGCATTGAGCGTAATTCTCGGTTCGAAAAACAGGATCGCGCGTTCGATCTGGTTCTTGATTTCGGTCACCACGCCGTTGCTGAGTGCATCGAACACGTGGGACTTGATACCGCAGCCATAGGACGGTTGCATGATGCGCTCGCCCGGCGTGGTCGATAAAAGGATATACAGGCTTTCGCGAATATCGTCTTCCGCGGTGACCATGGCCACGCGTCCGCCGGCAACCAGCGCATTGCCCTGTTTGCTGAAGGACGGTGGAAAAGCCCAACCGCTGCCAAGAAAGGATTTGTCGGAAGTCATTAAATTTCCAAAGGACGGCGTCAGCCGCCGATCATGACAGTCGGACAGCCGGCCACGATACTGCCGCCATGCGCGCAAGTGTCGCCCATCCGTGCCGCCGGTTTCTTGCCGATCATCACCGTCATCGATCCCATTGCAATCGCATCTGGCGGGCCGACGCAGACGCACTGATCGGTAACCACGGCAGCCGGGAGCTTGCCGATCAAGACGGTCGGCACGCCGGGACCGACGATCGGTCCTCCGACGTGCGGAATCGGCGACGGAACCGCAGGCGTCTGCATCGGGCAGGTGTGCATGTCAGTCAGTCTTGCGGCAAGCGGCATATCTGTCCTCTTTTCCTTTATAGCGGGCACGGCTGTGGTTGCAAAACACCCAGCCAAAAATTCAGTAGATGCTTGACGCTCTTAATTAATCATCACCATCGCACCCTTGACCGTCACCTGCCCTGACGCCGACAACTCTGCGCTGGCCGAACCTTTGGCGACCAAACTTACCTTTGCATTGCTGTTGATGTTGAGACCTTCACTCTTGATATCCATCTGTGCAGTGCTTTCGATATTGCCGGTTGCGGCCAGCGTGATGTTGCCCTTGGCTTTCAACTCGATGTCGAACGGGCTGTCGAGCAAGATGCCGCTGGTGGTCATCTCGATCTTGTTGCCGTTCTGGTCCTGCATGCAGATCGACTTGGCGTCATCGCTCATGACGATCGTGTTTTTCGCGGGCGTGACCACGGTGATTACTTTCTTCTCATCGTCGAATTCGATCTTGAGCAAGCCCTTGGTCACGATCGCCTTGGTGTAATTCTCGGCGGTCAGCGCATACGGCGGCGCGCGCATGCTGCTGTACAGGCTGCCCAGCACTACCGGATGCGACGGATCGTTATTGAAATAGCCGACCACCACTTCATCGCCGATCTCAGGAATGAAAAAAGCCCCGATGCTTTCCGACGCGTAAAATCCGGCCAGCCTGGCCCACACGCCTTCGGTCTCCGCCTGCAATACCGGGATCGCGACCTGGATCTTGCTCTGACCGTCCGGGTCTTCATCGAGTTTCATCACCACGCCGATTTGCAATCCGGTCACACCCGGCGTCAGTCCAGATGCCGATTCCGACATCGATCCGTTGCGATCGGAAAACCATTCCGGCGCCATGCCGAACTCGACTTTCGTGATCCAGTTGCCGGCAATAATATGGTGCTCGACGGTGCTGACAAATACGTTGCCGCTAAAGCGTGCGCCGACCCCCTTGAGTTCAATCAGGCTGCCCGGTAGCGCAAGCGCGCTGCCTTGGAAACTCATGCTGCCGCGGACACGCGCCAATCCAGCCTTGATCTGGCGCGAATCGGTCCATGCCTTGAGCGCGGTATTTTCGAGCGGCACCGCAGTCTGCAAGCGCAGCGACGCGAGCCCGATGACTTGCGCCAGTGTGGCTGCTTCCAGATTGCCCTGCGCATTGAGGGTTGCCGGACCGGACTGCTGCTCCACCACGGCCTGGGTCGCCGGATCCCAGACCGTGCCGCTCACCTGAGTCAATTGGGAGCGTGCATCGATCTCGGCCTGGAACGACATCAGATCGATGCCATAGGTAACGCTCAGCACCGGACTGCCGCTCGTCGCCGGCGCCTTGACCGTAACCGAATCGTCGCCCGCAATCACCAGCAAACCATTGGCCTCGGCGCGCGACAGGATGAAATCCCAGTCGGTGCAGTAGTACTGCACCAGTTCCTTGTATTTCGTGCCGGTGGCGTCAACATCGGCTGACAAGTCCGAGCACGCCCCGATCAGGGCCGTGATCACATCGCTGTCGGCTGAATCGAGATGATTGACATTCTTGCGCCCCACGGTCATCGCGACCGCCGCATGCCGGCATTCGATGCACAGACGCGCCTCGTTGTCGCCGGTGATCTTGATGCCGTGTTTGACCACCACGCCGGAAAAAATCGACGCCTCGTCCGAGCCGTAACCGGCATTGATCTGGATCTTTGCACCGGGCACGAACGTAGCCCCGTCACTGGCCGGAAAATCGCCGTCGGGCATGTCGCCGTCCATCAGGACGATCTTCGCCACCGGAATCTTGTTGACGGTTTTGGACACCTCAACCGATATGATCTGGATCGTATCCGGTATGGGCGCTTCATCGCTGAGAATGCTCAGCTTGATGACGCCGCTGCTGTCGGTACTTGGAGAAACTGCCATCGCTTCAGCTCAACGGAGGAAACCGAAGCTTGAGCCCCGGTTTCAAATCACGAAAATTGGTCAGGTTGTTGACCCGCGCCACTTCCAGGTAGTACGAAGAATTCTTGTAAATCCGATTGCATAAGAGCGGCAGCGAATCGCCTGCTTTGACTTCGACGATATGGCTCAGATCAGGTGAACTTCGATTGGAGCGCAGCGTGATTTCTTCCGTGCTCATCCAGCCCACGACGCCGAGTTGCACTTTCGCGCGCAGCGGTTCGCCGCTCGGTTTGAACAGCGTATAGTCGATCGCGATCGATTCCACCCGTCCGAAAAAAATCAGGCTGCCCCACAGGAACCGCACATAGTTCGGCTCATGCTTTTCGCCCTGGTAGGCATAAATCACCGACATCAGGCGTTCGACCAGTGTGGTCACATCTTCCATGCCCAGCAGCGCAACCACGCCGGTGCCGTCGAGCACCAGTTCCGGCAGCGTCAGCTTTTCGGGACAGATCGCGTTGAACTTCGGCTCCGCGCCGGCCTGCCCCAGCGTTTTTTTCTTGTTGTAGGAAATCGAAAACTGATGCTTGTATCCGGATGGATTGATCAATGCCTCGAAATACGGCAAGCTGGTATCGACGGTGATTTTCCCCGCATCGACCTGGCAAGGGGATATCTTCAGCTTTTCCTTCAAGCCTGTGCTGAAACCCGCCATCTAGCGCTCCTGCAATTCACTGAGCACGTCGAGGATCAAGCTTTTGCATTCCGCCAGGATTTCTTCCTTCATCGACTGCGTCTGCTCCGATGCATCGCCATCCTCGCCCGAACCGTCGGCGCAACGCTGCACCACGCTGGACTTGATCTGCAATTGTTTAATCTCGATTGACATGGTTGTTATATCAGCCTGTTGGAATAGGTATAACTCAGCACAATTTTTTCAATCGCGACTTCGTTCTTGGTCGAACCGAAGCCGTCCACTTCCCACTTGATCGGATAGGCATTGGCAAACGACCACGCGCGGATCGGAATCCGGTCTGCATTCATCAGATAGACCCCCACCGGTTGCGCGATGATCGGCGCAATGAAATCCAGTTCGAATACCGAACGGCACCACAACACCAGCGGTGAGGTCATCGGTGCGATGCCGCGCTTGAGTTCGAGCCTGGGATGCTTCACGCCTTTCGGCAATGTGTGTACATAGCGATTCTCGCCACCCTCGACCACCGTCTCGGTATCGAGTTCGGCAGCAATGCCCGACACCTCTTGAAACGAGGTATCGGTCAAGCCGAGAGTGGCGCCGAAAACCACCTTGAAATAAAAGGCGGACGGCTGATAGCCGTCCGACGAAAACATCGAAGACAGAATTGACATCGGCTATCGCCCACACAAAGACAAAGGCATGAAAACCATCAACCGTTGGAGATGGTCAAGCCTTCATGCACGATCTCGATCGTTTCGATCGATGCCTCGTTGCCTTCAGCCTTGAGATCCGTGCCGGTAATCTTGGTCGGCCAGGCGTTGGCCAGGGTCCAGACCATGGTCGGTGCACCGGCCTCGTCCAGCAGGCTGATCGTGACCGGCACGCGCTTGATGGTGTTCATCTTGATCTGGTTGAACCAGTCCCAGAACTTGTTATCCGACTTGAACACGCCTTTCTTCATCGTGACGTTGCCGACCTTTTTCAAACCCGGCATCTTGATCACCGAAAATTCAGGGCTGTCGCCGTGACGATATTTGATTTCCTCGGACTGGATGTCGAGTCCGCTTACTTCTTGAAACGACATGACCTGCGAATCCCACTTCACCTGGAAATAAAACTTCGGGAGCGGCCAGACTGCCGTTGATTGCTTTGATCCATCATCTGCCATAACGAGCCTCTTTCATAAATAAGTTTGCAAGGATAATTTGACGAAAGCGCGCGCCGTGCACGCGCCGCAATGCCGTTTTCCGGTCAGGACTTCTGCATCTGCTGCTGGAACGTGATCTCGATGAACTCGGCCGGGCGGCTGATCGCAACCAGCACCGTTACCCGCAGAATTCCTTCGAGAATGTCGTCCGCCGTCATGGTCTCGTTCAAGCCGACTGAAACGCTGAATGCATCTTCCGGGCTGGCGCCGGCCAATCCGCCGCGCTTCCAGATACCGGTCAGGAAGTTGCGCGCCATGCTCTTGATCGTGATCCAGGTATTGGCGACGTTCGGTTCGAACACATAAGCCTTGCTGGCCAGGCGCAGCGACTCTTCAAGCATGATCATCGTGCGGCGCACGTTAATGTAGCGCCAGTCGAGGCTATTGCCGTCCAGGGTGCGTGCGCCCCAGACCAGGGTGCCTTCGCCGATGAAAGAGCGGATCGCATTGACCGATTTACCTTGCGTGGTCACGTTCAGGTCTTCCTGATCGTCGTGCGTGATGTTGACGATCGGCGATGTGACGCCGACCAGGCTGACATTGGCGGGCGCCTTCCAGACGCCGCGCGTGTTGTCGACCATGGTGTACAGACCGGCCATGGCCGCGCTCGGCGGCAGCAGGTTGAGCTTGCGTTGCATCGCCAGCAAAACCTTGGAGTACAGCGGACTGATCGCCATCAGCGTGTTGTTGAGGATTTCGATCTGCTGCGTCGCATTCGGCTCCGCGCTCCAGTCCTTGCCGATGTCGGCCACCGTCTTGGTGATCTGATCGATCTTGGTCTGCATGCCCGGCGCTATCACTGCCGGTTTCAGCACCGGGCTCAGTTCGTCGGTCAGCAATGCCTGCAACTTGTCGACATTGGTCAGATGAGTGAAATCGACATCCTTGAGCGCGACCACGGTGGAGTTGACCCACGGATAGTACGCAGCGCCGAAACCGAGGAAGTTGGTGCCGACCGATTCGCGGAACGCGTTGATGACGTCGCCGGAAGGGTCTTGCCGGTCCTTGTAGCCGTCATACACGTCAAGGATCGCGAAGCGATTCTTCATCTTGAAGCCGCAGTGCATCAGCATGTTCTGCTGCAGTGTTGCACAGTCGGCCGCCGACAACAGCATCGCTTCCGGAATCACCACCATGGTCGGCTCCTGTTCCTTGAGCAGAACCTCGATGCCCTTGGTGAGCTTGCCCGGATCGATGTCGGCGCCATGCTTGCCGACCGAAACGACGTGGCATGCGCCGCCGCCGTTCTGGAAAAACAGTTTCATGCTGTAGTACAGTAGATGCTTGCCGGCCGTCTTGCCGACGACATAGTCAACACTTTTCTTGGCAGTGGCGTCGAACACGGAGAAGTCGGCATCCACGCCGGATTTTTCCGCATTTTCGCCAATCGTGAATGTGGTCATCGGCGCGCCGCCGAAGTAGGATTCGAACTCAGCCATCGACGTGATGCGCCAGGACTTGTCGGTTAATGGCGATCCCTTGTTGTCCGCAATTGCCGTGTAGCCGATGAATGCAGGAACCGCAGTGGCCACCTCCACTACCGAGTTCGGAAAGGCGTTCTTTTCGACAACATAGACCCCTGGTGTTTTGTATTGACCCATAATTGCGTCCTTAAAGTATGTTAATCAGTTGATGTAAATTTCCGACACGAGTACTGCCTTTCCCTCTACTAATTCTCTCCCGACTCCGCTGATGCCGGCATTCGGCAACCGCTTGATGAGAATCCGTTCGCCCAACGCTCCCTGTTCGCGCAACTGGAAGCGCTGCGCATATGTCTGCCGCATTTCGATCGCGTCGTCGCTGACGAACGTGAGCGCGTCGCGATTGCCCGGCAACGAAGTAACGCCGCGCTGCTTGAAGCGGGCGCGCCCGTCGAGATCGACGATGGCAAGATCGGCGCCGTCCACGCCGCTCAGAAAATAATATTTCCAGAGCGTTTTTCGGGCAGCGAAGCGCAGGACATAAGTCGGCGCGGTCCCTGGCTGAGCGCTCTGCAAGGCCGTTGCCAGATCGCTGAGCGTAATGACCACGAAGAAAACCGGTTTTACGGGATCGAAGTTCTTGCCCAACAGAGTCGCGATTTCGGATGCGCCGGTCTTGCGAAATTCAGATGCGGTCACGCAGTCGCCGTCATGCAAGCGGATCTTGCCGTCTTCTTCGGGCACGGCTTGGCTGCTGTGGAGATAAATCCAGTCATCCGCAGCGCGCGAACCAAGTTCGGTGTAGACGGAAAAATTGGGATCGCCGGAAAAGCAGCTGAATTCGAGCGCCATGGCTGGATCAGCCCAATTTTCCGCGAGCAGGTCGTCGCGCTGCGACAGCTGGCAGAACAGGTCGACCCCGTTCGATGCCGGACGCATCAGGAAGCCGAACTTCTCGCACAGCGCCTTGCAACGCTGCGTGGGCGCGAACCGGAGGATCCCGCTTGTGGCCGGGAAAAATGCGTGCTCCGCCACGATGCGAAGCAATGGAAGATAAGGATCGCTCATCGATCTGACCGGGAAACTGGCATCAATGGCCCACTGAGGTAACCGGCTCGCCGACGCTCGGCACTTGCCTGACGATGTCATCGGAATCGAACGCGATCATGCGGACCTTGTAGAGCACGGACGGCAAGTACCGGCCGCTTAATACGGTCCACAGGTTGCTCAGTTCATGCGTCTTGAGATTTTCGATGTCCAGGATCAGTTTCTCTATCCGCTGGTCGAGATCGGGTGTCACCTGATGATCGAAGACCGGCAATCTCTGGAAGAAACTGATCGTGCTGGAAACGAACTTGAGCGCTTCCGAATAATTGCCGCCGCTGAAATTCGCCGCGACAAGCACGTACAGATTCAGAAAAACGGGTGTGCTGTGAACCGCGGAACGAGCCGGGCCGGAGGCGCTTTTTGGGGCGCGATGCGCAACGGTATCCTTTTCGATATTCGCCAGGCATATCACCACCTTGTTGTTGATATGCGGGGCGATACTGCCGTCCTGGGCCAGGATATTCGACACCACGACGATGTCTTCGGAGAGATTGTATGCTCGCCGCAAGAACTGATTCAGGTGATTCGCGAGATGATTGATGGCAGCGCTAATCATCTGCGGCCGCCGTCAGTCTGAATTGCGTGAAACGGATCATCAGCAGGCTGTTCATCGAAATCGGCGCACATTCACAATGCACATCGGCTAAATTCGGATCGCCCTGACTCCCCGTTACGCAGGCGCGGCAACGGTTTTATCGGATTTTCAACGGAGGACCCATCCCTTTGACTGTTTATCGTCCGCACGACCGTTCATGCCGGCTCTTCTGTCAACCGCGGAGTCATTGCGGGTGTATTGGCGGATCAAATCAATATCGGCGATGTATGTTGTTTATTCTTTATACAAGGCCGCAGTCGAATTGGACTGTAACATATCAAGTTACATTTGTTAACAATGTCACGGGGCATTTCACGGATTTTTTTACACTTCGACGCAGCACAGTCGGGCCTTTGCCAATGAAAGTGAAATCAAGGTAAAAGAAGTCGGGCCGAAGGCGCTGCGCTGTGGCCGCTGCTCGAAACCTCGGCCTTGCTTTCCGCCTACGTCCGCCTAAACGCAATGCTGCTTGTGCTCCCAAGTGACCCCGTAGCAGACCGTCCTGCTAAAACATGCTGCGCAAGCCGACAAAAATCCGCCTTCCGGCAGCCGGTTCGAAGAACCGGTCGTTTCCTTCATTAACGATGACTGAACCGGCATGGCGGCGATCAAAGAGGTTGTCGATGCGGCCGAACAGGTGCCACGCCGCCGGACCAGCCTTGAATTCGTAGCCGGCGCGCACGTTGAAAACCGTGTATCCGGATGCGGCGTCGCTGTTCACGTCGTTGACATACGATTTACCTTCCGCGCGCATTTCCACGCCGAGCGACATCGGCGCGGCCGGACGATATTCGATATCGGTAAACAAGCTGTGCATAGGCACACCGGGCAAGCGGTTACCGGCGGCAATGACAGCGGCGCCGTTGCTGAAGCTCTGCCGAAAGCGTGCGTCGAGCCAGGTATAGGCGACGCGGCTGGCAACGGCGCCCCAGTTTGCCTGCCACGACGCCTCGGCGCCGCGCCGCTGCACCTGATCGACATTCTGGTAGATCGCGCGGCCGCCGATATTCGACTGCAGTACGATCTCATCCTTGCTGCGCGCATCGAATAGCGCGAGATCGATGTTGTGCCGGCCGCGGCGTATTTTCATGCCGATTTCGGCCTGGGTATTTGTTGAAGGCCGCAACGCAAAATTCGGGCCGGTGCCGCCTCTCCGGTAGGCACTCTCCGCCAGCGTCGGCGTCTCGAAACCGCGTCCCAGGTTGGTATAGATATTCACGTCATCGCCGGCATGCCAAACCAGTCCGGCGACCGGGCTGGTATTCCGAAAGCGCACCGAGCCGCTATCGTCGGGACTGTTCGCGTTGATGTGGTTGTCATCGACGCTGAAACGCACCTCGCTCGATCGGAATCCGGCGATGGCGCGCCATGCCGGCGCGAGAGTCCAGTCGAGTTGACCGAACACATCCCGGTTGCTTGCGACATTGTCTTCATCGCGACGCGTCGCGCCGCTGACGCCGTTGTTGTTGACGAAGCCACGGCGCCGCTCTTTCATGCGGTCCGCCTCGACACCGACTGTCCACACCAGCGGCAAGCCGTTGGCGCTGGTCTTACGGGTCCAATTCAGACCGAAGCCGCCGTAGCCCCGGTCCAGATCCACCACGCCGCCAGACCGCCCCGGGTCTCCACCCGAGAACGCGAGCGTCTGATTAATCTTGCGCGTACCGCCATAGACGCGGCCGTTCAGGGAATCGCTTGGAGATAGTTCATGGTCCAGCACCACGCCGGCTTGCCATTGCTCGACGCTCTTGCGTGTATCGAAAATATACGCATTGCGGGTAGCCTGCCTGGGATTGGATTCAAAATCGGCACGCGTCAAGCCGAGCGGATCCTGAGTACCGGGTTGGCGCAAGCCGTTGACGATGCCGGTCACTGTGGTTGACGATGATGGTTTGGCAACCACCTTGGCGTTGAGATGGGTACGCTTTGCCGCACTATGGTCGCGATAGCCGTCGGTCGAAAAACGCGAAACGTCGAGCACGCCGCCGAGGTTTTCCGTACCGCCGCCCACGCTTGCACCGATCTGACGCTGGCCATCCGAGCCAGCGCCTGTCGACAAACGCGCAAACGGCGCGGACGGCGGATCCTGCGTAAATACCTGCAGCACGCCGCCTGCGGCGTTGCCGTAAAGCTGGGCCAGCGGTCCCCTGAGAAATTCCACGCGCTGAGCCGAACTCAGGCTAGCTGTCGAGATCTGCCCCTGGCCGTCGGGCATCGTCGCGGGAATGCCGTCGATCAGGATGCGCACGCCCCGCACCCCGAAGGTCGAGCGCGTGCCGAATCCGCGTATCGATATTTGCAGATCCTGGGCGAAATTTTCCCGGTTTCTCGCGATCACGCCGGGAACCGAACCGGTCAGTTCGGAGAGGTTGACCAATGGCGACGCAGTGCGAAACCCGTCGATCGGAACCGAATCGATTGCGGCGGGTGCATCGAATCGCCGCTGCTCCGTGCGGCTGGCGCTTACCACGACCGGATCAAGCTGTTTTACCGGTTGCTGCTCGGCGCGGGCTGCCTGTACAAGCAGCATCGCCGCAAGCACGGAGAGAAATTGATGTGTTCGATTAGTGTTAGTCATTGCATGAATGGTTGATATTGACACCTTGCGATGTTCATCCGATACGCAGGCACGGATGAGCGTGCCTGCGCGCCGCGCGTTTCACGCATTCGATATCGCCCGGCCAGAGACCGCCGCTCAACCCATAAATGGAATCGTTGTCGATGCGAATCGCGCCTTCTTCATCCTGGTAGGGGATGATCGCCAGCTCCGCTCCGAAAATTTCTTGCTGCGCAATACGCGTACCAAGTTTGACACGGCCCAAAACCGTCGGCTTGACATAATACCCTTTTGGCAACTCTTGCGGTGCATAGAGAGCGCCGGCGAACCGCTCGGCGCCTTCTTCGATGCCAACGCGAATGTAGCTCACGATACGAGATGGACGCGCTGTTTTTCGCGCATTACAGGATGACCTCTCCGACAACAAGCTGGCTTGCAGGCGGGTCAGGAAATCGATCGAGGAATTGTTTGCCGCAACCTTGATACCGGCGGCGCGGGCAGCGGAGTCGAAGAAAAAAGCAAGCTTTGGCAAGTAGCCGGGATCACGCTTGAGAGACGCGCGCCTGCCGATCCCCAAACCGGCCGGCTCTGTCATCGGGCGCGCCATTGCCGGATGCGCCAACAGAGTGTCGGCATCATCCGCGTCTTGACTTGCTATGCGTTCAGCGCCAAAAGAATTGCATCCTGCTCTGAAGGCATGTCATGCACCGTTACCGGTTCCAACAGCCGCTCGAATGCGCTGATCGCCTTGGCGTCGCAATTGTCGATCGTACCAATTCGCATATTCCAATGATGGCCGAGATAAATGCTGAGCAGTTCAAAAACCAGTTGATCGACATCGGTGTCACTGACCAGCTCGCCGCGCTGTACCGCCACATGCACCTGCTTGGCCAAGACGTTCAGCAACCGTTTCTGCACCAACATGACCTTTTCCTGCACCGGTTCGGAAAGAGCGCCATACTCCGACGCCGCATGGACGAAGGGGCAGCCGCCGGGCAAACCGCTACGTTGTGCCCAACCCAGCCAGCCGGTAAACAGACTTCGAAGCCGTTTAAGTCCTGGCGTATCTTTTTTGGCTTTCGTTATGACGTTTACGAGGAACAACTCCTCCGCAGCATCCAATATGGCGATCTGCATCAATTCTTTCGATTGAAAGTGGCAAAACAAGCCGCTTTTGGAGAGCTTCGCTTCTTTTGCCACCGTCCCAATCGTTGTTCCCTGAATCCCTTGAACACTGGCAATTTGCAGCGCATTTTTCAATACGCGTTGCCGTGTCGGGTGAACGGGTTTCATGATTTCTCCTTATCTATGTAAGTGAGGCCCAACCGATATGCCAATCCGAATCCAAATCCTCCGCACTTGCATCAGCACGGAGAATCGTTCCGCGTTTCGCACAAAAGCTGGACCGGATTAACTGGATAGAACGTAAAACAGGGCATTAGTTGCTTTTGGGAGGCATTCCTGCCGCCTAACGCAACATTCTCCCCACCAATTATCTATAAGCCCAAGGTTGACTTTTTATGTGGTGCTGAAGTGCATTTATCACAAGACCATTACCGCACTTGTTCATGTCCATCACCGCGCCGGTCAACCAATTAAAACAGCGCGGCGCCATGCAATCGGCCGATTGGATTATATCGGCTGCCCCAGCATTTTGTTGCCACAAGTAAATATAGCACGACCGGTCGAACGAATTGTTGCGATTATTAAAGATACGAGTAATCGCGAATGCATGCGTATCGAACAATTCAAAGCCGATCATCAACTCAGATCGAAATGCCAACCCTCTAAAATCCGTACTCCACCATTGTGTATACCACCGAGTTATCCTTGAGCTGTCCGTAGTAACTGTTCCCGGAACCGCGCAACAAATCCATGCCGGCCATCAACTTCCAGCCATCGGCCAGCCGATAGCTCAACTTGCCGCGCACCACATAGTCGTGCCTCGGATACGACATCAGTATTGTCATCTCCCCTTCAACGGTATCGTTGGCCCAGCGCTTCGCGAGCCGCATCGACCAGCCGTACTTGTGCTCGTCGAGTTGGTCCATGACCTGCGCCGACCGTTGGACGATCGGCCGCAACAGAGGATCAGGGAACCCGGCAGGATCGGAAAAGTGATAAGTCCGCTTGTAGAAGCCCTGGAAAATCACGGAAGTCGAATCGGCGAACTGCCGCTCAACCCCGAGCACGCCATAAAGATGGGGCTTCTTTATAAAAGGGTCGGTGCCTGCATTATTGGCAGTCTGGGTATACGCGATCTCGCCGCGCAGCCCCAACTCTCCCGCGGTGGTGGCCCAGTCAACCCCTGCGACACGAATGCGGTTGTGGCCTTTGCGCAATACAATTCCCGCCGGCGATATGGATATCGGGCGCAGGTCAGTGGAACGGTCCGGGCCGTCGTAATAGGATATCGACCAGTCGACGTTACCCTGTTCTCGTTGCAGCTTGAGAGCCCAGGCATGCCTGTCGCGCGCATCGTCATCATCGACATACCGAACATTGGGCAGCCTGCGCAACGGGATCTCGCTCGGCGTAAATCTCGGTTCGAAAACACCGATCAGGGACACTTCCTTGCCATGCACCGCCGCTTTGGCAGCCCATATTCCGGTGCGCTGGTCATTGTCGTCGCTCACCAGCATCGTGTAGCGGCGAGCACTTAGATTATCGGTCGGATTCAATGCATCGGCACGACCCCACGCAATGATCTGGCGCCCGACGCGAAGGTCTGCGCGATCCGAGAGCCATTCGGCGTAAAGTTCCCTTACCTGGCCCTTTGGCCCATCCCCCGCCATCGCTCGATTGCCGGCCCAGGCGTCAGCGGCGAAACGCAGCGATGAATTGGGCTGGTACGTCATGCGCGACCAAATACTGCCTACAACAAATCCACGCTCGTCATCCAGTTGGCGCGAAGAAGACCAGTAACCGCCTCGCAAAGAAAACACTTTGTCGAAACGGGCCGTGGAAGCGCGATCCGCGCCGCCGACATCACTGTCTTGGGCAAGCGCATTTGCGCCGCCCGCGGACAGGATGAAAGCGGCGCTTAGTCGAAGGAACAATCGGCGGGCCAAACCCATTATTCTTTCTCGAGATATCTTGTGGTGAATATATCGTCCGGAATTTTCTGGTTAACCTTCAACGCGTCGACCTTGACATTTGTCGTATGCCCGGTTTGCAGATTGTTGACTTCGATGTTCATCGCTTGCCATTTTTCACGCGCGTCGTCCACGCGCTTGACGTCCGTTGCGCGCATCCGTTTCAGCATCTGCCCGGCCTCGTCCCAGAACTCGCCTTTGACGGTCACAAAATTATCGGCGCGAATCCAGGTCAGTCGTTTTGAATAACCGCTTTCGGTCTGCACCTTTTTCGAGACCGGCGCCGATTCAACGACGAAGCAGCGCTGGCCATCGACATCTTCTTCCTTCAGAACGCGGTGCGTCCAATCAGCTACCCGATGGCCGATGACATCGCCGTAGGAGAGATCCGTCCCGAGAAAGCCGTCGCGCTTGTTGGAAGACACCAGGCGCCGCACTTTTTTAAGCGCCGGAAGCCAGATCCACATATGGTCGTCGGCGCCTGACTGCTCAATCAGGAGTACCCCGGTGCCACGCACATCCGCCGGTTCGACAAAGCGGGTAAAGCGCATATTGTCCTGGCCGTCAGGACGCAATTTCGTATATCCGTTGGTTTTTCTGGTACGTGTCTGCCCGGCCTGGTTTGTAAGCAGGATTGTCGTGTCGAGCGCGGAATCGACTACCTTGCTTACCGCCAGATTTTTTTCCATGATTTTTTCGACGGGAGCATCCGCTGCCAGCGTATCGCCGCTGTGCGTCGCACCAACCAAGGCAAGCACACAAAGCGCCGTCGCCGCCGATGTTTTGGCGGGCAACGCCTGGCGGCCCGGGAAAATGAAGCGGGGCCGGAACATGGTCACAAAATACGGGATCAGGATCAGCGCCGCAAAGACGCTGGTGAACATGGCGATACAAATCAGTATCCCGAGCCAGTTATGGATCTTGAATCCGATCGACAACAGCAGCACGGAATATCCGCCGGCCACGGCAGACGCGACGAACAGGCTTGCCTTGCCGGCAGTGGTCATCGCCGCTTTCACCGCGGCCTGCATGTCACTTGTTTTTTTCAATTCTTCCCGTAATCGATAAATCAGGTAGATGGCGTAGTCGGCGCCAATACCGACCGCCATCGCAGTGCTTAAGGAATTCGGAATATTTAACGGAATACCGGTCCATCCCATTACCGCAAAATTTACCAGGGCGGCGAGCGCCAGCGGCGCCATCACCAAAAAGCCGGCCAGGATGGAACGGAACAATAGCGCTGAAATCACGAAAATAACGCTGCCGATCTGGACGATGTTCTTGATTTTTCCTTCCACCATCACATCGGTAAGTGCCGCCGTCTGCGGCACGCTGCCGCCGATCCTTACCGTTACGCGATCGCCGAAGGCCGCGGGGACCATGGCATCGATCTTCGAGATCAAGTCCTTGACATAGGCAGTACTGCCGCTCTTCAGGTAAACCACCAGGTTGGCGCGGCGATACTGATAGTCGACATAGGAATCGAAGTCCGACGGCTCGCCGGACAGCGAATACAGGAACAGGAACTGCGAAACCAGCTCCTGGCTTTCGGGGATGCGGAAGTATTTCGGATCATCGCCATTCATCGCCTGGTTCATGCGCTTGATGAAGTCGGTGATGGATACTGTCTTTCCGACCAATTCCTGTTGCTGCAACATGGATTGCAATTGATCGATGCCGCGCAACACCATCGGATCCTTGATGGCGTCATCGCTTTTTCCCTCTATGACGACATATAACGTGTTGGTGCCGGCGAGCGCTGCATTGAGCTGCTCGTCGTCACGTTGGAATGACTGAGACGCCGAAAAGAATCCTTTGCTTGAATTATCGACCTGGATCCGTGTGATCCCGATGGCGGAGATAGCGATCACAATCACCAGGCCGGCGAGCACATAATGGCGCTTGCCGCCCATGACGAACACGCCTATGGCTGCGGGGATGCGATCCCAGATACGCTTTTTGGATTCGAGTGCGCGTTCTTTATCGCTGGGCGCCGGCAGCATCGCCCGGATCGCGGGAATCAGTGTCATTTCCAGAAACAGCGCACTTAAAATTCCGACCGCGGTAAACAAACCGAACGTTCGTATTGAAGAAATCTCAAAAACAAGCAGCGACAGGAAGCCCAGAGCTGCCACCAGCGCGGCTATGAACATGACGGGGCCGACCCCGGCGATTGAATCCACGACAGCCTGACGCTTCGCTTCTACCTTGGACATGCCGGATACGCCGACCAGCCGGTTATATTCTTCATAGTATCGCTTGAGCAACTGTACTGCGTGCCCCGCCGCCACCGCGAGAATCAGGATCGGCGTGGGCGTATTGAATACATCCAGAGGTATGCGGAACAAGCCCATTGCACCAAGTCCCCAAACCACGGACGTGATCGCGGTAAGCAGCGGCAGGAACAGGCCCTGGAAAGTACGGAATGCCTCGAAGTGGATTAATCCGACGATCAATATCGCAAGCGGGAACAGAATTGCCATGCGTGCGGAGAACTTCTCCGATGCCGCGAGAAACACGGGATTCCCGCCGACGAATACCTCCAGCTGGTCACTGCTGGCATCTGCGACCAGCCGATTGATCGGCTCCATCATGGCCCGGAAACCGCCGGGCCGCTCTTTCATTTCCACCACGATAGCCGTCATGCGCTGGTCGGGCGAAACGAGAATCGACTGGTACACCGGATTTCTCACCAATGACTCTTTCACGCGTGCCATGTCTTCCGGGCTCAGGCTGCCTGGCCGTCCTATCGGCGTCACTGCCATTCCGTCGGCCGATCCCTTGATATCCTTGGCGCGTTTGGCATACAAGCTCAGTAAATTACTGCGGCTTACACCCGGCGTTTCGTTCAGCTTCTGGGTTAGCTCGGCCACTTTCGCAAGCACTGCCTCCTGATAAATATCGCCGGATTTCGGCTTCAGCCCGATCACGACCACATACTTCGAGCCAAATACCTGCTCCACCAGATTGGTTGTGCTGACATACGGATGCGACTGCGGCATCAGGCTGTTCGGATCGATGATGAGCTTGAGATTTTTTGCATTCATCGCAAGAAATCCAGTCATCAGCGCCACCGCGACCACCACAACGATCCGGTTCCGCACCACCCATGTCGCAAGACCGGCAAATAAATTGTTCATAACTCCTCCTAATTTGTATTCGTAAAGTCTGGCAATGACGCGCGCGACATATTCCGTCATGCGGGAAAATCACCGCAGGGGCGGAACCGCATGGTGTTTGCCGATTTCCTTGGAAATGCCGATTCTTTCGAGAGGCCATCTGACCCGCAGATAGTCGTGCTCGCGCAATAATCGATGCAGCGCCGGCAATCGGTAGAAAGGCACGCGCGGGAACAAATGATGTTCGACGTGATAGGTGATGTTGGCCCAGAGAAATCCTATGATCGGACTGGTAACGGTCACCGTGTTATGGCGCAAATCGCGCCGGGCAGGATCGTCTTCCGCTAACATGCTCAACGGATAATGTTCAAATCCGCGCGAAATCGGGTTGAGGACCAGGGCCAGCCATAACATGGGCAACAGGAATCCGAATATAAGAACCGTTGTCCAGCCGGCGGCAACAAAAAAAACGATGAGCGCAGCGTATGAAACAATATTGAACACGAGCTCAAAAACGATAGAACGGCGCATGCTCGGTTTGACATGCGATCGAGTCAGCGACAAGTAGATGAAGCGCGGAAGAAATAGTCCTTCCCGCATGAAGAGCTTGAGCGGCCCTCGCTCGTAGAACCATTCGTCGGGGTCTTTTTCAGGGTCACCCAAAAAGCCATGGTGGAACCGGTGAAGCTCCGTGAACGTGGTAAAAGGCATGAAAATAAACCACGCCAAGAAGCGGCCAACCCACCGATTTGCATAAGGCGAGTTATATGCACTTTGGTGGCCGCACTCATGCTGCAGCACGGTAATGGTATGGAGCTGATTGCCGATCAGAAAAGAAAGCAGGAATAGCAATGGCAGCGATGTCTGGCTCAAAACGACCAGCGCCAGCAAGCCCGCCCATATAAGCAGATACAAGACCAGCCACGCGGTATACATCCAGCCGTTAGGCCGGCTCATTGCCAGCGCCTGCCGCTGCAAATCCTTTTCGATCGGAATCCGTTGAGGGTTTATGCTTGCCATATCACTTCCAGCTTCGGATTATTCGTTCTCGCCGCGTGAAACCGCTCTTTTTGATTCCGCGTGACGTACCCATATCAACGACTGCGTCGGATCTCCCGAAGAGCGGGATGCGAAGCGCGCACGCGCACGCTGCACCCAGTCGTTATCCAGATCTTCCAGTAACAATTTTCCGGTGCCGGTTTTTTCGACGTCCTGCCTTTTCCCCCCGGTGCGGAACAAGGTATCAATAAACTGCGCGGGCGGGCTGACCGAGAACCAGTGGCGTTCATTCACGTAATGGTGCGCGAGATGCCTGTCGCGAATTCGCCGCCACATCGCGCTCTTCGCAAGCACGGGAACATGACACAACAAATGCGCCCACTCGAACACGATATAGCCGATCAGCGCGCCGGCAAATGCCGCCAGGGAATCGCGCAAGGCGTCGGCAAACCATAGGAAGAAAACCAGGTTGAGCGCAGTCGTCGGCAACGTCAACCACAGCGGCATGTACATCAAATCGTCCCGCTTGGGAAAATCGTGATGACCGTAATGCAGCCGATACATCCAGCGATAGCTGGTCTCGCTTTTTATTCCGCGCCAGTGCAGGATATAGACATGGGTCAGCCATTCCTGCGGCAGGAACACCAGCCAGCCGAAAGCAAACCACAACGCATCGGACCAGCGAGGACCGGTCGCCAGACCCATGCCGATCAATACCGCACACGGTACGACGAACAGAAGGTTGTCGCGATAACTCAAAAATGCACGCACAACGTCGGCCATGCCGACGCTGCGTGCCGGTAACCCGGCCAGAGAGGCGTTGCTTTCATTCATTCGCTGGCTCACGACAGAAGTGTTACCCGCGACCAGTAGGTGACCAGGATAGCCAATATGCCGAACGTTGAACTCGCCACCATCGCCAACTGATAACGCAGCAATAGCGGTCCCCGTTCCTCATCCAGCGCAAAATAGATCTGAGGCCAAAGGCGCATGGTCCCGTACAGATGAAAAATCAGCATGGCGCCAATGGATGCAACCTTGATCGCCACCACCAGATCGGGAAGGGCCGCCCCTCCTTGTTGCGGAACCAGAACTTGCAGCAGCCAGCCCGAACCGAAAGTAAGCACGATGAGCGCATACAGCCACGGCCCGGCCCGGCGCGCCTGGGCGCCCATTGCGCCGGCAAATTCATCGGCCGAACGTGCCCTGTCCCGGATCGCCGGAAAATTCACGATCAGGTTGAACAACATGACGCCCACCCACACGGCAATCGAAAGATAGTGAGTGGCGTACAGCAATATTGTTAATGCGTGTTTCAGCGTCATCGTGAATTCACTCCTGGTTGTTCTTTATCGTCAGCTTCGGTGCGAGCCTCAGGAAACTGCGTGGTCATTCGCCGCATCATATGCAAGGGCTTGTCGAAGCGGCCGAATAAATACGAATTCTCGTGCTGCTGCGTCAGATGGAGAGACTCGACCAACTTGACGTCGGCAGTCAGCTCTCGATTAATGTTAAATGCGAGTACTTTGCGGAGAAGCGTGAAGAGATTTTGCCTGAGCGGTCCGTCGCACCTGAAGTACGCGAAAGTGAATTGCTCGGCTCGGTCCGGCTCAATCTCATTGAAATAAATCACGAACTTGAGCTCCATCCCACGCAAGGAATTTTGCTTTGGATCTCGCCATTGAAGGTCGTACACCGCATGAATCGGGGCCAATTTGACATCGGCATACTGAATGAACCGGTCGCCTTCGCGGATTCCTGATGTGGCGCGCAAGTAAAGCGGCAGCTTGCGTTGCGGACCGTCATAAAAGATGTGAATGCCATCTTCTTTCTGCGTCGTGCTGGTCGTGACTTCGTGCAGCCGGCTCACATCGAATCCGAACAGCGAATGCACGGATGCGGTGTGCTCCAGCTCCATCATGTTGTCCAGCAAATGTCTCAATGGTGCATGTAGCGGGTGGTAAAGCAGGGCCGCATGCCGGTATCCCGGAAAATCAAAGCTGGGGATTTCATCGGTTCCGCCGGACTCGCGCAGCCAGACGACACCATGCCGTTCACTTGCCTCATAGGATTCGGTCGACACCTTCATGCCCGGCGTTCCAGGCGATACGCCGGCCCCCTCGCCGGAGAAGCGCCAGCCGTGATACGGGCACACTATCTGGCAGCCGTCCACGTGGCCCTGCGAAAGGCGCATCTTCCGATGAGGACAACGATTATTCAATGCGTAGACCCGTCCGTCGCTTCCGCGAAAAAGAACGATCTCCCGGCCGAACAGCTTGATCTCGGCCGGCTTCGTTTTCAGCTTATGGCTTAGCAGCGCAGGGCGCCACACCGCGAACGGATCACGAACTTCAGATCGCCGAAGCGGACGAACGGTGCCTGTCATTTTCCAGCGACCTTTGCTGCAGCCGGTGTGGCGGCCGGGGTTGCTGCGGCAGCTGCCGGCCGCGGCGGCAGCTTCATCGGCGGCGTCGGAGCAAGCGGAAGTTTTGCGTAGACCAGCTTATGCGGCGTGTCGGCTATTTTGGCGGTCCCGTTAAACAACTCTTGCGACCGCGCCCATACCAATTCGCCGACTTTGGTACCCACTTTCCGCCCTTCCAGATCGCCCTGTGCGAAATGCAGGCCGCCATAGCGGCGCGACATCGCCGCTTCGCGCGCCGCACTGGTGAAGGTGTCCCACTTCAGCGTCACAGGTGCTTTCGGCGTCATGCCGGCCTCGATAAACGATGTACCCGGCTTGACCACTGCATAGGCGCCGAAGCGATCGTTGCCCTTGAACGAGCGGAGCGCTGTCGCCGCCGCGTAACTGAATGTGCTATGGCCGGAGGTGTATTCCGAAAACGGCGGCGTTACAAAAAACAGTTCCTGGTATGGATTCCACGCCGCGCCTTCCACCACGCCCGTTCCGCGATTCGGCCCGACCCATGCGGTAACTTTTTCCTTTGCAAACATGGTTCTTACGACCGAGACCGGACGGACGTAATCGTAATGCCGCTTGGCTTCCCAGCACGCGATGCTCGCATCCATCATTGCATTGCCAAGGACGAGGAACATCTTCACATCGTCGTCAAGGCTGTGCTTGTCGCGGCGCGACACGTACTGTGCCAGCACCGTCCAATGGCCCGGAGGGCTTTCTCCGAGCGGACCGTCCGCCCAATACTCGGTGGCGGCTTTTTGTTTATCGTCAAGGCTGGCGCTGTACTTCAATATCTGACGCGCCTGCTCGCGGAACGTGCGCGGAAAATCTTCTTCACCCAATGTCAGGTCGCTGTATTTTTCATTGTCTTCTCCCGGAGCCGCCTTATAGTCTTGTTCCGTGATTTGCAGGGGCGGACGGGGGCGCAACTGGTCGCCCGATGCAATCGAAAACGGCCTGACATTTCCCCAGTGCGGCGTCACGTAGCGCTGGATATTGTATCCGCCCAGTTCCGCGGTGACTCTGTGGCGCGGCTTGGCTTTTATCTCTTTCAGGCGTTCATCGATATCGTTGAATCCACCGATTCCGTTTCCACTGCGCAGGGGCACCCAGTGTGTCGGGCTCTCGATCTTGTCCGTCGTATTGAACGCCTTATACCCGGTGTAATCAGTGTATAAACCCTTCGGATTCAGGTCACCCAATTGATTGGCGCCGTCATGGTGCCGATAGGCGAGCAACGCTTCGGTTGCCAGCGTGGCGATACCCTCCGGCGTGGCCGGATCGCGGGATATGCGGTCGGGGTCGTAACCGAAGTGCTTCATGAGATTGCGGAACTGATACGCCTGGGTCGGCAATTGGTCGATCGACGCCAAATATGCGGCGTAAGCGACTGCCTTCTGCTTATTGGCCAAAGTGCGCTCGGCTTTGGACCGGCGCAGCGTTCCGCCAAGGCGCGTTCCCACCGCCTTGTCGTCATAGGCGGCCCACGCGTCGTACATCGCGGTGTTGATGATCGCCATGTGACGCGCGTTGATGGTCGGCGGCGACGCAATGACGCGGATCGCGGACAAGACTTCGTGGTGCCATTTGATGACCATGGAGTCGGTCTCAAGGATGTCGGGTGCGTAACTATCCCATCGGACCTGGACGCCATCCTGCGCGGGCTGCGCAAACACAGGGGCGAAAGATACGGCGAGAGCCGTTGCCAGCGTAAGTGATTTTAAATTCATTTCTGTGTGCTCCTCAGATCAGTTTTTTCCAATTGCGCGGTCTTGATCGGCTTCGACTGCGCATCCCTGCTCTGCCCCTGGCTGGCGCGTACGGCACTCGCCATCAGGCGGGCTGACAATTTCTTCGACACCAGGCCGCGCTTTTCATAATCAGCCAATGCGCGGCCGACGCATGCCTGGAGCGCCTTGGCAGAACCGCGGTTTTGCAGCATATTGCAAGGCAATTCCGGAATTACCAGCGTCTCACCGGCTCGGACGTCATAAAGACGAGTGCGATTGCCGCCCGGCCAAAGGATGTCGATGCGTCCTTTTTCCGCCTGGGCCATGCCGAAAATCGCTTCCGGCGCGTCGTTGGACGCATAGCCGCCGCCGCCGCCGTATGGACGGATCGACGTCTTGCCGCCGTCAGGCGTAAAGAAGAGCACCGCGCCGACTCCGCCACGATTCACGGTACCGGCGGAAGTCAGGCCCTTGCCGCCCAACAGATGGATTTTCGCCCAGCCGTTCTTGTTACCGCTGTTGAGCTCCACTGACAGCGAACCTTCTACCGGGTCCATGCCGGTATAGCGCACGCCTTTGGAACGGTCTTTCTGGTCGATCAGCATGAATGTCGGCCAGATGAATGCGCGCTTCTCGAACACGCCGCCGACCGTCTTGGCTAATGGGTAAGGAATCAATGGGAAAGGCTCTGGCCAATCCGCGCCCGAGACAGACACGATATCCGGAAAGCCATCGCCATTGAGATCGCCGGTTGAAAGTCCCTCCACCGCGCGGCGTGAATGATTCGAGGATTTGATGAGCGCCTTTTCATCCCATGCGAAATTTCCGCCGCAATCGCTGCGCAGGATCGCACCCGGGTTGGACGCATCGTAGTAAATGCCGAGATTGAGCGCGCCGTAAAACACCAGATCCGTACAACCGTCGTTGTCGTAATCGAATGCCGACGTGCCCCAGCCGAACGGCGTGGCGCCAAGCTTGCCTACACCCGGATCGGTGAATTTATTGCCCGCCGCACCGTTGTACCAGCGCGATGCCAGTTCGCCATGACCGGATGCGCCCGGCCAGAAAACCATTGGAATGATCGATTGCACGCGTCCACCGTAGTTGCCCATGTTGGTGGAAAAAATGTCGAGCCGTCCGTCGTAATTGAAATCGCCGAACGCGATCCCCATATAGTCGCCTGCAAGCGAGGTCGCGCCGGCTGCATCGGTGATGTCATCGAAATGCCCTTTGCCATTTCCTTTGTAGAGGCGCAATTTACCGTGATCCTCGCCTCCCCAGCGATGAGGGCGCTTCATCGCCTGGTCGTTGGCAACGACGATATCCAGGTTGCCGTCGAAATCGAAGTCGACCATTGCTATGGCCCATCCGATACCCTTGAAGTTATCCAGTCCCGAACTGGTGCTCGCATCATCGAACATGGCGCCGTTCCGGTTGACGAACAACTGGCTCCCCTCGGCATGCTCCAGGTAGTTGAAGCTGGCCAGCGGCAAGCGGTGCGACCAATCGGACCAGCTGTTGGCTACCGAAATGTCAACCAGGCCATCATTGTTGACGTCACCGAATGCGCATGTAGTGGGATGCTTGTCGCCGCCGCCTGTAGCCGACAATGCCGTCACGTTCAAGAACTTCCCTTTGCCGAGGTTCCTGAATAACTGATTAGGCGCGCCGAGGACCAGTACGTAGAGATCCTGCAGGCCGTCGTTGTCGATGTCGCCGAAACAGGCGCCCGACTTTTCCTGCGCGGTCATTGTCACGCCGGCTTGTTCCGCGATGTCGACGAATTCGAGTTTGCCGGTATCCTTGAACAAATTCCGGAACAGGCTGTTCGGCCGTCCGGGCCCGTTGGTCACGAATATATCGAGCGCGCCATCGTTGTCGAAGTCGAACATGACAACGCCAGGGGCGCCGAAGGGTTTCGGCGGATAGAGTGCGAACAACTCCGGCGATGTCACTCCCTTGAGTTCGCCTTTCTTGCGCAACTCATCCCATGTCGCCTTGGTTGGCGATGCGATTCGTCGGTAGGCTAGCCCGGCCCCTCCCTTTTTCGCGATGTCTTCAAATGTCACCGTGTCTTGCGTAACCACGCTGTCGACCGCCCCGGCGCTGCCGCCGAGAAACGTCAGGCACGTGAGCAAAGCAATAGCCGGCCACGTCCTCGTTGAGATCTTCATTTCCATGCCTTCCTCTCTCATTATTGATTTACGTCCACTAAGTCTTATAACGCGCACACAGGTGCTACTTCTTGCAGTTGAATGGATTCCCTGTTGATGGCGCAAACAGGACATTCATGACTGCGTTTCGCCTCGTACTCGCTGAATTCCGCATTCAGCGCATCGTAAGAGAGCATCCGCCCTACCAACGGCTTTCCAATGCCGATGATCAGTTTGATCGCCTCCACCGCTTGCAGCAGTCCTACCACTCCCGGCAGCACGCCGAGCACGCCGGCTTCCGCGCATGACGGCGCAAGTTCCGGCGGCGGCGCCTCCGGATAGAGGCAACGGTAGCAAGGGCCGTTGTGCCGCTCCGGCGAAAAAACCGTCGCATAACCTTCGAACTGGAACACAGCGCCATGCACGTTCGGAATGCCCAGCTTGACGCAGGCGTCGTTGATCAGATAACGCGCCTGGAAGTTATCGGTTCCGTCCAACACGATATCGAACTGCTTGAAGATACTTTCCGCGTTGGACACCGATAGACGCGTATCGAAGGTAAGGCATTTGATACCCGGATTGAGCGCCAGCAGCGTCTCCCGCGCGGAGTCGACCTTCTTCTTCCCGACACGAGCGTCTGTATGCAAAATCTGCCGCTGCAGATTACTGCGATCGACCACATCGTCATCGATCAAGCCGATCGTGCCAACCCCGGCCGCGGCTAGGTAGTAGGCTGCGGGACACCCCAGTCCCCCGGCACCCACAAGCAGCACCTTGCTGGCGGCGAGTTTGAGTTGTCCGGCTTCGCCGACTTCCGGAATTTTCAGGTGGCGCGAGTAGCGAATGCGCTCTTCTCCGGACAGCATCAGCGGCGTCTCGACGGGCAGTCCTTGTTTCACCCACGCGCCGTATCCGCCCTTGACCGAGCGCACGTTACGGTAGCCCATCGACTGCAGGGAATCCGTCGCCGCCAGCGAGCGGCTGCCCGCCGCGCAAATAACATAGATAGGCAAGTCGAGCGATGCCGCCAGCGCGGGGATTTTCATTTCCAGAAAGCCGCGCGCAATCCGCGTTGCGCCGCGCGGACTGCCGCTCGCGATCTCATCCTGTTCCCGAATATCGATCAAGACTGCACTACCGCCCGCCGCCGCGCGGCTTGCTTCTTCGGGCTCCACTTCTTTCACCGTTTCCCGCAGGCCGGCTAGCCAGCTCTCATAAACGTTGCTCATTTCAGCCTCCCGAGAAAGGCGATGCGATCGATATCACTCCGTTGCCCGTGATTCCGGCGGTCAAGCCGCCCAGCTCCTTGATATGCTGCTTTCCCATGTAGACATTGACGAAATCCCGCACATGGCCTTCTGTATTCAAGATGCGTCCCTTTAGCGCCGGGTGCTTGGAACAAAGCTGCTGCAACGCCTCGCCGACAGAGCTGGCTTCAACGGTCACCTCATCCTGTCCGTTGGCGAATTTTCGAAGTGGTGAAGTAAGTTTGACGATGACCTGTTGCATTGAAGCCTCCTGAAATTAGTTGGTAGAAGCGGCGACCAAGGGAAGATAATTGCTTTGCTGATTGGCCACCTTGGCAAGCTCCCGCTCGCCCGGTGATGCAAGTCGACTATCCCAGTCCAACAGCCTGGGCGTGGTCCATCGAAACCATAACGGTGGAACCGCGGACAACAGCATGCAGCCGATGTAGCCGATATCAAGACGCGGACTGCCGGCGACCTTGTCGAGCGGCATCAGCTGCCAATAGGGAAGCACGGGTTTGTTGTGGTGGTGCGAGTGCCGTGCGAGTCCGTAAAATACCCACGTGGCGCCGGCGGTATTGCAGTCCCACGAATGGCGAGGTTCGACTCGCGTGCCATGGATACGAACCAGGCCATAATGCTGGATGTAGTTCACGTTTTCGAACAGGAACTTGGTCACCATCGCGGCAAACAGCCATAGCGCCATGCCGGCGATTCCTGCCCACCAATAGCTCAGCCCCACGAACACCGCGGACATCGCGAAAGACTGAAGCAACTGGTTGCGCCAGGTCCAAAATCCATACCCTCCACGCTCCAGCCGCTTATGCTCGATCTCCGCCGCTTCGCGGTATTGGCCGATCGATGAACGCAGCACAAAACGGTACATCGATTCGCCGCGGCGCGCGGTTGCCGGGTCGTCCGGCGTGGCGACACGCATGTGGTGACCATAGACGTGCGAGATTGAAAATTGCGCATCGCCGTTGAGCGCAAGCAGCCATCGCCCAACCAGCATCGCCACAGGACTGCTGCGGCGATGCACCAACTCATGTCCTACAATGGTGTTGGTACTCAACATCAGTCCTGCGACATAGCCGCAGCCCAGTAAAGTCCACAACGTGTAGGATTGATGCGACTCCATCACCCAGGGACCAAGCCAGGATGACAGCATTTTTCCAATACCCAGCAGATCGCCCGGCGCTACCTGCCACATCAACAGAACGTAGGTCACGGCGGCGCATGGGACGTGCAGATAAAGAAAGATATCGGCGATCCACGCTCTCGGTCCCTCGTAGCTGGAATCGTCCAGCGCCAGGAAATTATCCATGACCAGATGCGTGGCAAATATGGCGATTGGGGCGAACAGCAGGCCCCAGCCGCCAAACAGCATACTGCCCCATGTAACCGGGAAAAAAATTATCGTAGCAATACCAAACCGCAGATAGCGCATTCCGGATCTCCGCGTGTCTATTAGCTCTCGAATGCTGCGTAGATATCGTGACCCCATCCATGATTCGGAAGGTTGAGGACAAGCCGCGCAAAGTCATTCAACATATCGAGCTTTTGCCGCTTGCTTGGGAAGCAATTGGCAAAGCGCACGTTGCCTTTCTGTCCGCTCTTCCAAGGCGTGGACACCAGCGTTGGAGCACCGGTTGAATAGGTATCCCGCAGTATTTTTCCGTACTGGCCGGCATATACCGGATCGAACCAGTGGTCGGCGCCATCGCTGCGCCCATAGACCATCGGCACCGTCACCGCCGAGACAATCACGTCAATAAGCCGCTTGTCTCTCAGGCTTTTGCATTCCTCGTCGCACAATTCGCCGTTGGATACCCGGAGAATCGGCGGCGAACCCTTGCGTCCAAGATGCACCACTACATTCGATGGAAACTCCGAGTAAGGCTGATGCGCGTATTCCGGGCGGAAGATATGGTCGAGCATCGCGTAGACCGGATCATTGGAAGAGAAAACCGACTTGCGCCGCACCAGATTCAGCAATGCGGACGGCACGGACATCATTCCTTTGTGGTGATAGCTCCGAAATGCCTTTTCAGTGTGGTGAGCACGCAGGTCCGGGAATGTCAGCCTGGCCGAATTGGAAGTGAGCCCCAGGAAGCCGAACAGCGCAAACGCGCCGCCGGAAAACACGTGAATCTCTTTAAACCGGAGCAATCTTTCACGCCCGATCGCATTGAGCAATACGTAATGGCGGGTGGCGGTCACGCCGGTACTGTCAAGAACCAGGGTCGAATCCTCGGGCCGATTGTTGACCAGGAAATCCTGAACGTCGGTACGCACGCGCGCCTGGAGCGCTTTCATTTTTTCGGGCAGTAGATATGTGTTCATGATGTCACCTCGCAGGTTAGTTGTCCGTCAATCCGATGTGCGCCAGCCGCTGTTTGTACTCCGTCTGAATCTCGAAAAGCAGCTGCCTTACCTGGTCTTCTTCGCTGACATCCGCCATCTTCATGCCCGGAAAAATCTGGATATCTCCCATCAGGTCCATATGGGCGTTGGCCGCCTCTTGGTATAAACCGATATATTTATGAATCACCGCTTCGAACATCGAAGTCATCAGGCGGTTGCAATCGTGCGTCAACGCGCGCACCCGATTTCTGACGTCGGGAGATCGCCTGATCTCGTTGGCGATGAACGCCTCGCCGAAGCCGACATGGCGCACCTCGTCCGCGAAGGCGCTTTGAATCATCCTGCTTAAGCACGGGTCGAGCTTCGACCAGTACTTGATCTCATATCGGTATACCGGATACGCCATGCCTTCAAGCACGATGTTATGCGCCACCAATGCGCCGACGTAATCGCCGTTATTGGCCTGTTCACGGATCAAGTCATAGAACTCTTTCATCTCGCGGGTAGTAACGCGTGATATCAATTCATTCCGTTCCGCCGGCGCCACGCCGAAGTCCGCCAAACGTCGGCAAAAAATTTCGTAATGCCTGGCCTCATCCAGCGTCTGCGTCGCCAGAAAAATCCTGCTTGCTTCGTCGGGGGCTTGGGAAACCAGCTTTGAAATGCCGCTTACCGACACTTCTTCCGCGGTGAGAAAGGTTGCGATATCCAGCTTGTAGATTTCGTTAATCAGCGGATCTTCCCAGAGCACCGGATTTGCCGTCTGCGCCGGATCATAGCCATACTCCGTGTTGCGCAGGGTGCGCCATGGCGCCCGTTCCAGCCATGCTTGAATGTCGTATGTCTTGCCATCCCACCCGTTATTGGTGAAACACGGATTTTCCCGCTGCAACTCATGTTCCGGCTGCGGATCTGGCGCTGCCAACAACGCGCCGTTGGCCTGGGAAACTGAGTTCATATATCTATCCCTTAATTGGAAGTGCGCCGAACGAATTTTGTTGATTCCTGCGTCGGCGTCCCAGGATCAGCGACATTGGAAACACCAATGCAATGACAGCAAAAATCAACAATCGGCCGGATGAAACGGATTGAATCAGGGTAACTACGATGAGGAGAGCCATTACGGCCGATCCCAGCCACAAGCTCCATGTAGGCGCCGGGCTGCGGAAACTGATCGACCGCGCAGTCTGGATGCCGCGCATTCTTGCGGCCGCGGCCAGAAAAAACATGTAGACCGTACATGCGATTGCGGCGCTTGCCTCGGTCAGCGCGTTTAAGCTATTGCTGGAATAGGCGATAAAAGATCCGGTCAATGCGGTAACGGTAATAAGCATCGTCGCGGCGATAGGGTTGCCTGAACTCGGCTGGACATAAGTAAAAGTCCGAGGCAGATATCCCTCTCTCGCCAGCGCATAGGTAATGCGGGCCGCACCGACCAACCCGGCATTGAAGGTGGTGGCAATGGCGAGGAACATCAACGCGACCACCAGGGCTACGCCGGCCCTGCCATAGGCGAATGTCGCAAGTTGGACTTGCGGCGTCAGCAAATGCTCGGATGCGAGGCCGTCGCGCAGCGCCATCATGCCGATTAGAAAGGCGATATAGAGGACGGTTAGGACCGCGACAGCGAGAAACAGCACGACGTGTATGCGTTTTGCATCATCGGGGTGCCGAACCTGCAGCACCGTCACCCACTCAATTCCCGCGAACAGGAATATGCCGATCAACACCGCTTCCACCGCATGACCGAACCCCGGTAGAACGGCATATGAGCGTGCGGCCAGATCCGTCAGGTTTACTTGTGACAGAGCCCCGTAGGTCAACCAGCCGACGCACACGCATAGCGCCACAACCAGGACCAGTTGAAGCCGCGCGGAAAACTCATAGCCGAATACGTTGACGATGAATAGCGTACCGAACATCGCGGTGATGACATACATGCCGTTCCAGGAAGGCATCAATTGCTGCAGGATACTGGCAACCAGAACGCTTTCAAGCGATGCGACCAGCAACACAAGCGCCATATACAGCAAGGTGGTAAGCAAGGCGCTTTGCTCTCCGAACGCAGCTTTCACGTAGGTGCGAATTCCGATTGCGGATGGAAAGCGCGAGGCAAGCTCGCCGACGGCGGACATGATAAATGCGGCAAAAAGCGAACTGATCAACACTGTCACCGGAGCCCATGTACCAACGAATTGCCAGATCGATCCAAGCGCGGTAAAGCAACTCGCAGTGAACGCCATGCCCATTGCGAATGACAGCTTTGTGATTAGCTTGAAATCCAACACGCCGCTAAGCTCCCCACATGACCAAACTGATTGCATCGAGCTTGACCTGATCGCGCTGCTCGCCATACACCTCCAGCTCGCCGTCGTTATATGCGGTCAATGGATGGTGCGCACCATTAAAAATTCGGGTCAACAGATCTTCCTGCCCTCGGATGAGCAGGCAGCCGTCATTCTCGACGATCGGTTTCACCTGAACATCGGACAAGCGGCCGTCGCGGATTTCAATGCAATACCGCTGGTCTGTATCGCAGCATTCGACAACCAGTTTCTGCGACCATCCGGTGGCAATGCGCTGCACCCGGAGATTCAAATTTGCCCTCTGCTGAAAGCTTACGAGCGATTGATTCAGTGACATGCCATCATCCTTTATGCAAGCCCTGCTTCCACCGCGTCGTTCCGTGCTGAGCCGAACGGATCGGCAAATGCGGCGGGTGCGATGTCGGCGACACTGCATCCGAGCGGAGAGCGGAACGATTCAGGCACATGCGGGGTGAAACCATGGCGGGATGCAGCCTCGGATATCCATACCGCTTCGTCATAGTCGATTCTGTTGCCGAGACTGTAATGCTTCACCGCCCCTTCCAGCGCCAGGGTGATCGTCTCGGAAAGACAGGCGAGATTCAGGCCCCGCGGATACCCGAGCACGTTTTGGCGGCCGAATGAAATCGGACCGGGCAGCTGCATCACTCCGCCTTCGTATACATGGACGTCCGCGCGATGCGACCTGACGCTCGCCAGCACATCGAGGGGACGCGCAGAGTCGCATACGATCGCACCGCTCTGGAATACGGAATGATCGATGAAGGACTTGCCCACACTGGTGGCGGACACAATTGCTTTTGCTCCGCTGAGACCGGCATTGACATCGACGGTCACTTTAAGCGGCACATCCACAGCCAGGGCGCGCAGAAGATCATCGACCTGCGTGAAGAGGGCGCGGTAAGCTTCAGGCTGCCTGCCGCATTGTCCGCTGAGTGTTTTCAGGACCGAGAGATCGACAATTTTCAGCAGGCTTTGCAACGAACCCGCAACCCCGCCATGCTCGCCTTTTGCAAGCCGGTCTATGGCCCGCATGTAGATTTCACCAGCCACTTCTTTCAGCGCGTCGAGAGCTTTGGCGTTTTGCGCATTCCCGATTAAAACAACCTGGCCGGCCCGCATCGAAAAGTGAATCGCGGCAAGGCGCCCCACCGCGCCCGCAGCTCCGACCACCGCGACCGCATGTCCATTCAAGTCAATGCCTTTTTGACGAGCGACTTCGTACACACTGTCAACGCTGGCCAAGGCGGTAAGGCTGCTTCCGGTCGATAGCAGCATGCCGTCATCCATGACGTCCCGACCTCCGTCTGAAATGATGGAGGTAAAGGCACCAAGGCCGACGATATCGACGTTCAGCTTGCGCGCAGCTTCGAGATACTGATGCATGAGAATTTTGCGCTGCTCTTTGCCCAAGCGCAGCATTTGGGATGGCGTAAGCGGACAGGCGATAAGCCATCCTTCCGCATAGCCGCCATCCTTGGATGCAATTTCCTTGGCGTGCACCACGGGTGCGGGTTCGTACATCTTGCTGAACCAGGAACGCATCCACTCGCTCCAATCCGCACGCTCGGAATCTTCGAGATTGGAAAATTCGGCCGGCAGCGTATCGAAGAGAGTCGGCTCATCCGTTGGGTGAATGAGAAATGCGAAGCTGCCGCGCTTTTTCCCGGACGCGATATTCGGCGCGGTGCTAAGCGGAAAGTCCACCACAGGCCCGGACCGGGGAGCGGCCTTTCCGCGCGATCTGCCGACGACGTAGCTGAATAGTTTGACGTAGTCGTTTTGCTCAAGCGCACTGCCGACATCGTTCAGAGCCTCGACAATGCGGTCGATTTCACATTTATGAATTGTCAGCGCAGGCTGCAGCCGCAGTGTTCGGCTCTGATTGAAGACCGGCGCCGTGAGCACCTTGTGCTCATTCAGCAGGTACCCGGCGATCAGCGGGACTGAGTAGCCCAGATGAGACGCATGGGCAGTAAAGTAGCTGGACCGTGACTTCCATGGTTGCAGGATCAGCCCCTGCATGAGGCCGTCGCCGGTGGCGCATAAGTATGACTGCGGATAGCGGTTCGCGATCTCGTTGAGCTTCCCCCTGAAATAGGCGCCCATCTCTTTGGCATTGCGCACGATCGCGCTGTCATGCGCCAGCAGTTCCTCGATGACGGCGTTGCCAATGACACAGGAAAGGTGGCTGTTCGCAAAAGTAGAGCTGTGATATGCGCCGAAGGCCGGCGCCCATGCAGCCCCGCTGCAAAGCATGGCGCCCAGCGGCACGATGCCGCCGCCCAAGGCCTTCGCCACCAGAATGATATCGGGCTGTATTCCGGCTTCACGCTGGAAGCCGAACATTCTTCCGGAACGGCCAAGGCCGCTTTGAACTTCATCCAGCACCATCAAGGTTCCGGCTTCCTTGCACAGCGCGCTTGCCGCCGCAAGATATCCGTCCGGCTGGACCCGCATGCCGCCCTCACCTTGGATCGATTCGACCATGAAGGCGGCGACGTCTTTTTTTCGCAGCCGGTCGGCGAGGCGATCCAGATCGCCAAACGGCAATATTTCGAACTGGGTCGTGTCGGGTAAAAACGGTTCGCGATATTTCGGGTTTCCGGTACACGACAAGGCGCCCAAGGTTTTGCCATGGAATCCGCCCTCTACGGACAGGATCATTTGGCGGCCGGTACGGGCTCGCGCCAGCTTGATTGCGGCCTCGTTTGCCTCCGCACCGCTATTGACGAACGTCACATAGCGCATATTCGCCGGCGCGATGCCGAGCAGCGTCTTCGCGAGCTCTTCCGCGCCGGGATTCATCAGGGGTTGAACGAATGACGGCTCGTTTCGGCGCCGCGCCGTTTCAACCCTTTCCCAGATTTTTTGCGGGTTATGTCCAAATGGAAGCGCCCCATATTGCGACAACGCGTCTAGGTATTGAACGCCTTCGCTGTCACACATATAAGAACCTTGGGCACTGACGATGTTCTTATCGAATCGAATGTGCCGCAACATGAATTTGCGGTCGGGATTAAGCGACGTAATCTCATTTTTTTCTCGATAGAGTGACATTCTGGTTCCCGTATTCCAAGGTGTTTCGCCATGTCCGGCATATGCAAATGCCAGAGAACGACCGTTCGATCTATTTTTAGGCCGACCGTTCGGACTGAAATAACGACCGACCGTTCGGTCTTATTTGGATCAATGCATAATAGCCAACATTATTAGAATCTGCAACGCATAAGATTAAAGTGTTTAGTCTAAAAGTTGCATTCCTAATACTTCTTGCGCGGCACTCTGCTGCCAAAGTAATCCGGCCAACAAATGCGCATTAACAGAGCGACAGAGCGACAGAGCGACAGAGCGATGAAATTATTACAATTCAAGAATTTTCGATATAAGTCTCTTACCCCAGTAAAACTTTTCGCTCACGACAGACAATGCCCACAAGATACAACTGCGGCTTTGATAAAAATCAAACTATGAGCTTGCAAGCTGCCGTTCAGCGTGGAATTACCGCATTAAAACAGGCACTTGATGACTTTGACGGTATCTGCGTGCTTCGGCCGTACCAGGGCTTATGGGCAAAGGCGGGACTTCGAGCCGCATGGTGGTTTTGAGTGGGCAGCTAGTCGGACGTGATGCCGAGTGCTTGAAATTGAGCCATCTTCCCTAAAATTTATAGTCCTCGACCGACCTTGCAGGGGAGCCGGGAGCAAATGCCGCGGCTGGCGGCGCGCGACCCAATAAAAAAGGGAGCGTGACAAACGCTCCCTTTTTTACATCGGCTTGCGATGGCTTGGCGAATGCGCCGCCAACCGCTTGGCCCAGGCTTCGAACCGAAATCAGTGAAGAATCGGACGTGGAGCATGGGTGCGGGAACGCCTGATGCTAAATCAGCTGGCGTGCATGCGCAATCCGGAATTGGACCCCAGAGCGCTCAACGCCTGCAGGGATACTGCGCGCGCTTGCGCCAGAACGAGGCGTTTCCAGTCGTCGGTATCCACATAAAAGGCATTGCGCAGCCCTTGCTTTATCGCGTTCCGCTGTGCAATCGATGCTTCAGGATGGTTCTGCAGCCAATGCTCCGCGCGCAAACTATGCAATGTTTCCATCAATGGCGCGGTGCCGTATTCCATTCCGATCCCAGAGTACTCGACCTGCGGACATTCATCATAGACAGCCCCCCGGACCACACCTTGTAATCGTGCAGAAACAGAACTGCCGTCGTGTGTCGATACCATGTCATCACCCCACCATGCACGGGCTCGCGCAATGTCGCCGGCATTGTTCAATCCAGCGTAGATTTTTTCGCCATGTCCGCATGGACCCAGGCCGGTATGGAAATCGATCCATCCGATGCGATTCTTTCCCGCGCCGTGTTCGCGCAGGATCTTGCGTAAAGTACGATTGCTCCATGTCGGTTTCGTGCCGCCGTAGAACAAGCCGTCTGCAAATTGATACTGGCCGCCCGACACGGCCAGCTGAAATTTATCGCTGCCGTGCATCTCGATATAGTGCGCGATCTCTGCCTTATTTTCAGGAGAAGGCGGCCATGCTTCCGGCAGCAGCAGATGATGGATTTCGGCGTAAGCGGTATTTTCCGGCGCAAACGCATGGTCGAGAAAATTGCGATTCAAGTCCACGTTGTCTTCGTTTGTCCTGCGTATCCAGGAAAAACCGAAGGGGTTGACCGCATGCACCAGCAGCACCGATACGCTTCCCGCTTGAATGCGCTTTACCAGGGAAGCGTCCTCAAGCAGCGCAATCTGGCAGCCTGATCCGCAAAAACCTTCGACGCCGTGCGTAGCACTTGTGAGTATCAGCATATCAAGTGCATCGGCCCGACCGAGCAGCGCGACGTCCATCGCCAGTTCTTCACCTTGCGCACCGCGTAAAGCAGGATGCGGGTACGACTGAATGCTGCTTCCCGTTCGTTGTGCGGCCGCTAGAAATTTCTCTCGCGCCTCCGCATATGTTTGAGAAAAGTAGTCCCGCTCGTTTTTCTGCATTTTCTGCGCTCCGTATCGCCTCGAAAAGATTGCTCTTGTTTCTTGTCAAACCTGTTGTACGTTCCAGAATGGATAACAGTCAGAACGCTCAATTCCTCGTACCGGCCCTCTCCTCAAGGGCTGAGGGCGAGAACAGCCGCAATTCGCTGGCGTAATTTACGGAACGATCAAGAATGGCCTTGGTTCCGCGCGAAAGTCCGCGTTACTTCATCGATTGCAGACAGGCCGGAAAATTCGAGCAATATGGAATAAATCTCGTTTGTCCGCGCGTCGCCCAGGCAAGGCGTCACGCAATCGATGAACTTGGTGTGTCGCTCCTCCGCGGTCAGCGGATTTTCGCGGCAGCCCTTGGGATGCTCGGCGATCTGCTTCAGTACCTCGCCATTCTTCAAGTGAACTCCAACAAGACAGTCCCCTTGAAATATCAGTTTCCTGGCAATAACCTCAGGCGACGGATTGCGCACGTGGGTTTGCACCAGCGGCATGAGGCGCGCCACGGCGGGATCAGGCTGCGAAATCGCATCCGCTGTGAAATGCGACAAGCGCGGCATGCCGTGAACAAGCGTCACGGCGGCACAATACGGCATGCTGAATCGCGCCTCCTTTTCATTGGCCGGTATCTTGTAGCGAACATTGTCGGTCATGATTTTCGACATGTGAACATCGATGCGAATAATGTCGTCCAGATCGAACGCCTGCCTGGCCTGCAGCGCCCGGATTGCGTCGATCCCGAGATGCGCGGATCCGCAGCAGGGATAAAGCTTGGCTACCGGTGAAAATTCGTCGATGGCCAGCAGCGCATCAGGGAACAGCGACGGCTGGAACACGCCATCGCTTTCGCCGCCGGCATACAGTTCCTGGAACGACCATTTCCCTTGCAACACATCCTTGTTTCCCTCGAACCCGTGCTGCGCCAGCTGCGCCGCCCAGATGCCGCCCTGCGCCGAAAATCCGGAGTGCATCGGTTTGGCCTCCGCGCCGAACTGAAGCTTGCTTCCAGCGGCCATGCTGAATGCGAGGCTCATCGCGTGGATAATTTTTTCACTGTCGAGCTTCATCAGCGACGCGCACGCTGCCGCCGTACCAATGACTCCGATGGTGGAAATCGTATGCCATCCCGATTCATAATGTTTCGGGTTCACCAGCTTGCCGATCTGCGCATTGACTTCCATGCCGACGATGAAGGCACGCACGACGTCGGCGCCGGTGGCGCCGATTTCCTCGCCAAGCGCGAACAGCGCCGGGGTCAGCACAGCGCTCGAGTGGATCACTGCCGGCATCACGTTGTCATCGAGTTCCCGTGCATGGGCGGCGCAGCCATTGACTGCAGCGGCGTCACGCGCCGATACCGGGAACGCATGCCGGACCGAGTTCGATTTCCGCGACGGGCCGGATTTTTCGTCCGGGATCGTGTTGCCGGCCTTCACGGACGCGGGATCCTCCACGCCGGCGAGGATGCAGCCGACGGTATCGGCGATGGCCAGCTCGGCACTGCGGATGGCTGACGCGGGAAAGCGCAGCGTATAGTCGGCGCACCAGTTGGCAAGCAGCTTGGTCAGGTTTATTTGTTGTTGTTCCATTTTGATCGCTCGACAAGGTTGCTAAATTTAACTGCAGATAAATTATTTCGAACCACCGCGACCCTCTTGTTCGAAATAATGCTCCACCAGTCGCACCCAGTACGTTGCGCCAATCGGCAAAAGCGCGTCGTTGAAATCGTAGCTGGGGTTATGCAGATCGCATGGACCCAATCCATGGCCGAACTCCCTGTCTTCGCCATCTCCGTTTCCGATCAACACATAGCACCCGGGTTTTTCCTGCAGCATGAATGCAAAGTCTTCGGAACCCATCGCCGGTTCGACGTCTGTTTTTACATTCTTTTCCCCAACGATCGAGCGCATCACGTCGGATGCAATATCGGTTTCTGCCTGGTGATTTATCAACGGCGGGTAGTCGCGCGCAAACTCGAAATCCACTGTCGCGGAAAACGCGGCTGCCGTGTGTTCCGCGATCTCTCTCATGCGGCGTTCAATCAGATCCAGGACATCCGTCGCAAACGTTCGAACCGTACCGCTGATGGTCATCTGTTCCGGTATCACGTTGGTGGCGCTTCCGCCGTGTATCTGGGTTATCGACAGTACCGCGGGCTGCATCGGGTTCTTGCCGGCCGCCACAATCGTTTGCCATGCCTGGGCAATTTGTATTCCAACCAACAGTGGATTGTTTCCCTTGTGAGGTTGAGCGGCATGCGCCCCCGTTCCCCGGACCCGGAGTTCAAATCGGTTGGACGAGGCCAGCATGGCGCCGCTGCGTACCGCAAATGTGCCGACCGGAGAACCGGGATAGTTGTGCATCGAAAAAACAGCATCGAGCGGACATTTCTCAAAAAGACCATCGTCGATCATTTTTTTGGCGCCGCCGTTTCCGCCCTCCTCGGCCGGTTGGAAAATGAGATAGACAGTGCCATCGAAATGCCGATTCCGGCTTAAATGCCGTGCCGCGCCGAGCAGCATCGCCGTATGCCCGTCGTGGCCGCACCCATGCATCTTTCCTTGATGAACCGATGCATGCGGAAATGAATTTTCCTCTTGCATGGCCAATGCATCCATGTCTGCGCGAAGACCGATGGCCCGATCGGAAGTGCCGCTTTTCACGATTCCGACGACACCGGTTCCGCCCAACCCGCGAATGGTCGGAATGCCCCACTCCGCCAATTTCGCGGCAACCACTTCCGATGTCCGTACTTCTTCAAAGCTGAGTTCCGGGTGCGCATGGAGGTCGCGCCGGATTTTCATTATTTCAGGCTGGAGTTCCAGGATCGGTTCAAGTAGTTTCATGGAAGTCTTCGGTAGGTTCAAGTTACGCATATTGGATAAATCGAAAATTGATTATTGATGCTCCTGGCGCGATTTCGCTATCTCTGTCAATCACTATCGCTGCAGCGGATTTCAACCGCAATCGATAAAAACGCGAACGCGCATTCCATTTTGGAATGGATGGCGGCCCAACGAGGCGCTCAACACGCCGTCGACTCCGCACATGTCTCCAGCAACCAATCGGAAAATCGTTCCAATGCGATGGATGGATACTGGTCCCTGGGGTAGACAAGGTAATACCCATACTCTGTCTTCATCGGCTGCTCGACCAGCAGGATCAGCGTCCCCTCGCGCAACTCTTCTTCGATTAAACAGCGCGCCATCAACGCGATGCCCAGGCCAGCCAACAATGCCGAAATCATCACTGAAAATCGCTCGTAGCGTTGCGTGTTCCGGCCATCGTAGATTCGGACCTGTTGCGCGGAAAACCATCGGTCCCACATCTGTGGCAGGTCGACGTGCTCCAGCAAGCGGAATCTCAACAGTTCCGCAGCACCTCTTTCCTGCATTCCACTTGCCAGCGCCGGACTGCACACCAGGAAAAGTTCTTGCCCCATCAGATAATGGGCATGCATCCCATTCCAAGTGCCGCGTCCGGCGCGGATTTCTGCCGAGAAGGCAGTGCGTTCGGATGTCGCCCCCGGTCGAGGAGCGAACTGGACCACGACATCGGGATAGCGCCGGGCAAATTCCCCGATACGCCGCATCAGCCACTTCTCGCCGAACGTAGCCTGCACGCCCAAATAGATCGCCGCATGGTCAGGGTCGAGCATGCGCGCCTTTTCCGTCGCGTCCGCCAGCATCGACAGGACCGGCTTGATTGCCTCCCAATAGGTCGTTCCCGCATCGGTCAACACCAGGCCTTGATGCACGCGCGTGAAGAGCTTGACGCCTAAATACTCTTCCAGCGATTGCAGATTCTTGCTTACCGCGCTTTGAGTCAGGAACAATTCCTCCGCTGCGCGCGAACAGGAAAGATGCTTCGCCGCGGCGTTGAATGCGCGGATTCCGGTCAGGGAATGCGGGAAGAGTTGCATGATCGTCCGTCCATATGCGTCAGTAGCTGATGTAGCGGATGTAGCGGATGCCGGCGCGATAACGCGGCAATGCCCATCCCGTCGCCGTCGCGGAGCGCCATGATGGTCACGATGCGGCGCCGGTGCGTGCTTTTTTCCGCAAATCGTTGGCCGGCGCAATCTGAACCAGCCGACTCATTCGGCTCGACGCAGCGTCTTCGTTCAGATGACAGGCCGAGAAATGCGCCGGTGCGACTTCAAGCAAGGGCGGCCGCTCCGTCTTGCATCGTTCCATCGCATGAATGCAGCGCGGATGGAAGTGACAGCCGGAAGGCGGATTCAACGGCGAGGGAATTTCGCCGCGCACGCCGACGAACACTTTTTTCTTAGTCGTGAGTTCGGGCGCCGACGCCAGCAGGGCCTGGGTATACGGATGATTCGCCCGCGAAAAAATCTGGTCCGACGCTGCAGACTCGAGAACCCGCCCCAGGTACATGATCACGACCCGATCCGACAGGTGCCGCACCACGGCCAGATCGTGGCTGATGAACAGGTAGGTGAGGTTCAGCCGATTGCGCAGTGACACGAACAGGTTCAGCACCTGCGCCTGAATCGACACGTCCAGCGCGGCAACCGCTTCATCGCAAACAAGGAATTCCGGATTGACCGCCAATGCGCGCGCAATCCCGACGCGGGCGCGCTGCCCTCCTGAAAATTGATGCGGAAACCGATCGATCATGAGCGGGTCCAGACCCACAAGCTCAAGCTTGCTTTCAACGTATTCTTTTTTCTGGGCACGGCCGACCAGGCGATGGACCACCGGCGCTTCACCGACAATGTCCGATACGCGCAGCCTCGGATTCAACGAAGCATACGGATCCTGGAAGATCATCTGGATCGCCAGCCGCGTTGCATGTTTTTGTTTCGTATCCATTTTGTCGAGATCTTCGCCCTTCCAGAATCGCGCGCCGGAATTCAAGCCGTGCAACCCGACCGCCATGCGGCCAAGGGTCGATTTTCCGCAGCCCGATTCGCCGACCAGCCCCACGACTTCGCCCGGATAAACGTCCAGCGATACCTCATCGACGGCATGCACGATCTCTTGCCTGATCCCCGCGCCAAACAGGTTTGCCACCTTCGCGGCAACATCCAGGGATTTCTCGAATTTCTTGCTGACCTTCTCCAGGCGCAGTATCGGCGTAACGGCAGGATTTGGCAGGTTTTGACGATTCATCTGGTCCGCCTTCAGGATTCGGCAACAGGGTGGAAGCAACGGACCGACCGTCCATTGCGCTTGGTCAGGACAGGATCTTTCTCGCACTCCCCGGAGGCTCGTTCGCATCTGGTGCGAAACGCGCAGCCCGCGCCCAGATTGAGCAGGGATGGGGTGGAACCCGGTATCTGGGCAAGCGGTTGTCCACGCGTATTCCGGCTCGGAATGGAGCCGATCAGGCCGACGGTATACGGATGCCTCGGCCTGTCAAGAACATCGGAGATGGAGCCGTTTTCCACAATCTTCCCGGCATACATTACGCAGATCGAATCTGCCAGTCCGGCCACCACCGATAGATCATGCGTGATCCATATCAACGCCGTGCCCGTCTCGCGGCACAGCGTCTGCATCTCGCACAATATCTGTTCCTGGATCGTCACGTCGAGCGCCGTAGTCGGCTCATCGCAAATGATCAGATCAGGCTTGTTGAGCAAAGCGATGGCAATCGCGACCCGTTGCCGCATGCCTCCGGAGAACTGGTGCGGATAGGCCAGCAGACGCTCGTCCGGCGAGGGAATCCCGACCCGGCCAAGGGCATCGCGCGCCATCTCGCGCGCGCGGCCGGCACTGACGTTCTGGTGCGCGTGTATGGTTTCGATCATCTGCGTATCGATGCGCAAGACGGGGTTCAAGGTCATCATCGGATCCTGAAATATCATTGCGATCCGATTGCCGCGTATGGATCGGATTCTGGATTCCGGCAAACCCCTTAATTCTTCGCCCTTGAACTTGATACTGCCGCCGACGATCCTGCCCGGCTCCGATACCAGTCCTATGATCGAATAACCGGTAATCGATTTTCCCGAGCCCGACTCGCCGACCAATCCCATCACTTCACCGGGCTGGACTGAAAACGACACGCGGTCGACGGCTTTCACCACCCCCGCCCGAGAGAAGAAGTGGGTTTCAAGATTTTCTACGGTGAGCACTGGCTGCTGCATTTGAAGGTACGCCTATTGAACTTGCAAACGTGGATTGAGCACATCGCGAAGCTGGTCCGCGACGACATTGATGGCGACAATGATGGCTAGCAGCGCCAATCCCGGAAACATGCTGATCCAGTAAGTGCCGGATAACAGGTATTGAAATCCGTTGGCGATCAAGAGCCCGAGCGACGGCGACGTCATCGGCAATCCCAGTCCCAGGAAAGAGAGCGTGGCTTCCAGCGAAATCGCGGCGGCGACCTGAAGCGCGGCAATGACGATCACCGGGGGCAGGCAATTCGGCAATAAATGGCGGAATATGATCCTGGCCGAGGACAATCCGAGCAAGGTCGCAGCTTCCATGTATTCCTTGCGTTGCTCCACCAGGGCGGCGCTTCGTGCGGTTCTCGCATAGTAAGCCCACTGGACCGCGACCAGCGCGATGATGATCTTGCCAACCCCTCCCCCAGTCGTCGCCAGCAAAATCAGCGCAACCAGGATCGGCGGGAATGACAATTGAATGTCGGCGATTCTCATGATCAACGACTCTACCCTGCCGCCAAAGAAACCCGCGGCGAGCCCAAGCGACAATCCGATAGCCAGCGCAATCACGGTGCTGCTGACGCCGACCATCACCGATATGCGCAAACCATAGAGGATGGCTGAGAATATATCCCTGCCTTGTGCATCCGATCCGATAAGAAACAGCAGTTTCCCATCGCCTGACATCGCACCCGGCTGGAGACGTGCGTTCGAAATATCAAGACTGGCCAGATCGTACGGGTTTTGCGGCGCGATGAGCGGCGCGAAGATCGCAGCCAGGATAATCAGACTCAATGCGATCAAGCCGCAGGTTGCCATGCGGCTGGCAAAGAAGTCGCGTTTGAATCGCTGCAACGGGGTTTCCGCGATTTTGGTCGCAAGTTTCATGTTCATCCCTTTTTCTCGGACAGGCGTACACGCGGATCAAGCAGGGAGTAGGTAATATCGACCAGCAGGTTGATAAACACGAACAGCACCACGACCATCATCAGATAGGCGACCACGAGCGGCCGATCCAACAGCATGATCGAGTCAATAATCAGCTTGCCCATGCCGGGCCAGCCGAAAATCACCTCGACCACCGCGGCAAATGCGATCGTCGCGCCCAATTGCAAGCCGATGACGGTCACGATCGGCACCAGGATATTTTTCAATACATGCACGCCGATGATGCGCCGTTCGGATAGACCTTTGGCGCGCGCGAACTTGACATAGTCCTGCAATAGCGCTTCCTGCGCCCCGGCCCGGGTCAGGCGGATGACCAGCGCGATCTTGAATAAAGACAGGCTTACTGCCGGCAATATCATGTGCTTCAGGCCGTCCAGGGTCAGGAAACTGACCGGGATGCCGAGCAGCAGGCTGGTCGAACCGCGGCCGCCGGAGGGAAGCCAGCCGAGTTGCACGGAAAAGACCATGATCAGCATCAGCCCGACCCAGAATACCGGCAGCGAAAAGCCAAGGATCGAAAAGAACATGATGCTTTTCCCAACGATTCCGTTTGACCGCAGGCCTGCCCATAGCCCCAGCGGCAGGCCGACCACGAGTGCGATCAATAGCGCCGCCAACGCCAGTTCCAGGGTTGCCGGCATATGGTCAAGAATCAATTCAACTGCCGAGCTTGAATGCACGAAGGAGTTGCCGAGCTCGCCTCGCACGGCGTTGCCGACGAAAATCAGATACTGCGTCCAGACTGGCTTGTCCAGCCCGAACGCAACGACAACCTCTTCCCGCTCGGTTTCCGTCATTTCCGGACTGGCGAGGATATCGATCGGATTTCCGATCGAATAGACGCCAATGAACACCAGCAGCGAAATCACAACCAGTACCGCAATACTCTGAAAAAATCGGCGAATGATGAATACGAGCATGGCGGTCAGTGTGTGAGTGAGTTGTTATTAATCCGGCACGATGAAGGCTCTATTTCATCGTGCCCATTCCTCACCCTCTCCCTCTGGGAGAGGGCTGGGATGAGGGGATGCGGCTCCATACTTATTCGTGCCGCATCAATAGGTTGCTTGTGACTGGACGAACCGTCGGCAAACCTATTCCGGACGGAATCCGAATGCATGGGTTCTCTCATCTCCGCGTGCCGTGAATTTGATGCCCTTTCTTGTCGCCCAGGTCGATACCTGATGATGAACCGGGATCACGCCGATATCGTTGGCATGCTCGAGGGCGGCATCCTGCAGAAGCTTGCGGCGATCATTTTCGGGAATGGTGCTCATCGCATTGAGCAAGAGCGCATCGAGTTTGGGGTTGCAATAATGACTTCGATTGAAAACGCCCAATCCCTTGCCTTTGTCGACGCATGCCACGAGCGATCGATAGATGAATGAAGATTCTCCTGTCGACGCCGAGAACCCTGTCATACCGGAAGAGTAGGCGCCCCGGGTGAATGCCGGGAAAAATATCGCTGCCGGTTGCGCTTCAACCAGGGCATTGATGCCGATCCTGGACCACATTTGCGCAATCGTCTGTGCGACCTTTTCATCGTTGACGTCCCTGTTGTTGGTCGTATGGAATTTAAGATCGAATCCTTTTGGGTATCCAGCCAGCGTCAGCAGTTTTTTGGCACCTTCCGGGTCGTACTTGATCGCCTTGATGGCGGGGTTATGGCCGAAGTACCCTTCCGGAACAAGATTGCTTGCCGGTTTGGAGAGGCCCTCCATCACGTGCTCCTTGATCGCATCACGGTTGATGGCCATGCTCAGCGCGGTGCGCACTCGCACATCCTTCATGGGATTTACATCCAGAATTTTTCCGCTGGCATCGGTCGCGTGTGGCGATTTGTCCCTGAAGTCCAAAAATACGTAGATCAGACGATGCGACACCGTCGAGAAGAGATTGAGCTTGGGGTCTGCGCGCACCGCCGCCATGTCCGGCGTTGGTACATTTTCGATCGCGTGCACGTCACCCGCCAGAAGCGCCGCCAGGCGGGTCGAGTTATTTGAAATAAAACGGATTGCGACACTACCCCAGGCCGGCTTCGCCCCCCAGTAATTGTCGTTTTTTTCGAGGATAATGCGATCGTTGCGCAGAAACTTTACGAACTTGAAGGGCCCGGTTCCCACCATGCCTTTTCCAGTCGAAAAATCGGTGCTCTTCAGGTCCTGGGTCGCATTTTTCGAAACGATCGAAATGGCTCCCAGGTCGCTGATCAACAGCGGGTATGGGCTGCTGGTCGTGATACGAATCGTATAAGGATCAACCGCGGTCTTGTTGACGATCGCCTTGGTAAAGCCGGTGAACAGCGCAGGGCTGCCGACGATCGTTGCCGGGCGATCGAGAGACCAGACCACGTCATCAGCGGTGAATTCACTGCCATCGTGAAATTTGACGCCCTTGCGCAGCTTGAACTCCCAAGTCAGATTGTTGACCAACTTCCACGATTCGGCCAGTGCGGGGATTGGCTTGCTGGCCGAATCCATTTTGATCAGCGCATCGAATATATGCTCGGATATGACGACATTCGGCGTAAATGCCTGGAAATGAGGGTCAAGCGATGTCGGAGGCGTGCTTAATGCCAGCGTGAAGTCCTGCTGCGCATGTACCGGCGACAAGCAAGCATATGCGAGTGCGAAAACGGGAATATAGCGCCGAAGCATGCGTGCATCGCTAATGTATTTCATGTCTCTCTCCTACCAGTTATGGTTATAAAATATTTTTTTGTTGAAGCTATGATGCATAGTAATGTGAATGAACTTTGTTGATGGATGGCAAAGCCGCCATAATCGATGTCAATTCCGCCGTCCCAAAAGCGGGACAGACTCGGATTGCACTTGTGAATTTTTCTCCTGGATGCCAATATCCTTACCATGACATCCACCGCAATGCGCCCCAACCGACTGCATGTCAAACTGCTCTGGCTGGCGGACGCGATGCACGGTTCGCTGCTGAGTTCAGCCGACGTTTTAAGAACGGCATCGATCATCCTGAAGCTGCGGCATCCCAAAGAACCGTGCCCGATCTCATGGGAAATCATTGATTCAAGCGGCGATGTGGTGCGCTTGCCTGGTGTACTGAGCGACGGATGCCTTGCCGATATGGACGGAATAAATCCAGAGCGTGTGTTGCTGATTATTCCGCCGCTGCATGTATACAACTCGCCCCATATCGGCCAGATCGCGGAGGCCAACTCCCAAGCCATGCATCTGATCGGTCAGCACGCGATTGGCGGCGGGTCGATCGGGGCCACGGGAAGCGGCATCGTGTTTCCCGCCATGCTTGGCCTCCTGGACGGTGCGAAAATCGGGGTTCCATGGCCACACCACAGCTGGTTCTCGAGAACCTTTCCCTCGATTGATCTTTCAGGAACTGAATGCATTACGGTACACAAACAACTATTTACCTGCGTCGCCTCCAACTCGCAAACAGATTTGATGCTGATGATTCTTGCCCGGCTCATCAATCCGGATCTGGCGACAACAGCCTCGGCTTTTTTTAATTATCAACCGGAACGGCAAGCGTCGATTGCCGGGATAACAAACGCGAAGTGCACGGCCAAGACAGCCGATAGCCCGGTCCACCGTGCAATTCATTGGCTCAGGACACACATCGAAGAGCCATACCGTCTGCCGATGCTTGCCGAAGCCGCTGCCACAAGTGAGCGGACATTGCTGCGCCATTTTCATGAAGTCACCGGCATGTCGCCTCTGGACTACCTACGCAACCTGCGGGTTGAGCGCGCCAAGGTCCTTCTGGAAATAACTATCCAGACGGTCGATGCGATTGCACATGCATGTGGATATTCCGACGTCGCGTCGTTTCGGCGCCTGTTCCGCTGCACCACCGGAATGACGCCGGACGCATATCGTTTGCGTTTTTCGGTACGCGCACCGAGGACTCACTGGAAGGTTGAGGATTTAGAGTGATTCTTGGTTTTTTTAAATGGCTTTTCGTTCCGCCGCATCCTGAAACGCACGCACATGACCACGTACCGCAGCATCTCCTGACGCCAAGAGGACGCTTGGTTTCTTCAGAATGAAATAAACACCTCCGCAAGCCAACCTCTTCGGCTCACAAAATCTACCTCGCAATGATGCAAGGTTCGCCATCAATCAGGCCAATGATCTGAGTTGCCGCATTATGCAGTTTGAAGGCCGCCATAATGAGAGCGTACTCCGCCACGAATAATGCACTGAAATCATCAGCGTCATTTTTATCTCGATGCGGATGCTGACGATACAGAGATGTCGAAGCAGCTCGCCAAAATATTTTGCCATGTCGCAGTCAATGCTTCCCTCTCCTGCATGCGAGCGGGGCCGGAGGAGAGAGAACGAACCGAAAACGCTCCGGTATATTGTTAAAAAAATTTTGTATGCCTGCTTGGCGATGACTTCGAAGAGCTTGCTCGCACAGACGAAATACATTGCTCATTCCATCGCGGAATAACAAAGAGAAAATTATTCAATTGCGACGCCCGGCGCATGAAAGAGATAGTGACCTTACTTGGTCTTAAGAAGCGCCCAAGGCTTGATCGATTTGATTGACTAGGATCTCCAGTATGTCAGCTCAATCCATCAATTGCGCTTGACGAAAATAGTGGTTCGTCGAACGCAACGCTTCTTACTTTACTTAAATCCACAGGGAGATTACTCAATGAAAAAATCGCTTCTCGCACTTGCAGTGCTGAGTGCGTTCGCAGGCGCGGCACAAGCTCAGACCAACGTTACCATCTACGGCTCGTTTAATGCAGGCTTGCGCAGTGTGAACAACGTTGATGCGGCCGGCAACAGCAGATTGAGCATGGGTTCGAACGGCACCTATAGCTCCAATCGTATTGGTTTCAAAGGTGTGGAAGATCTGGGCGGCGGCATGAATGCCCACTTCACGCTGGAAACCGGTTTCAATACCGGTACAGGAGCATTGGACAATGCCAATAACCAGCTTTTCCAACGCTCTGCGTATGTTGGTCTCGGCGGCGCATGGGGTTCGGTTGATCTGGGCCGTCAATACTCGGTCAACTTCAAAACCATCGGCGGCTACGATCCATTTAGCTACAAGTACACCGGCATCATTCCCGTGGCCGCGCAAGGTGGTTTGACACGTTTGAACAACGACATCCAGTACACGGGCGCTTTCGGTCCCGTGACAGTGCGTGCCGAATATGCTCTGGGTGAAGTTGCCGGCGATACCAGTGCCGGTGCGACTGCAGCCGTGGGTGCAGGCGTCAAGACCGGTCCGTTCAGCTTCGGTGGCGCATACACAACCCGCGCTAACGCAACGGACACTGCAGATCAGAATGTCTGGACCGTTGGCGGCGCGTTTGTTACCGGTCCTTTCCGTATCGCAGCCGGTTATGCGAATGATGACCGTGATGCTGGATTTGGCGTTGCTCCCGGCGCCGTCGTTGCTTTTGAAACGAAAGATGCTTGGATCGGTGCTACATATAGCATCACGCCGGCGATGGCGCTGCAAGCTGGTTATTATCAGACAAAAGTCGAAGCCACTGGCGTTTCCGGCCGTAGAAATCTGGCAATCGTGGGCGCAACTTATAATCTGTCAAAGCGCACGACCCTCCATGCCGATGTGGACTTCGCCAGATTCAAGGGCACATCCCTGGCGACATATAGCCCGTTTGCCGCACCTGCCGGTCAAAATCGTGTAACCGGCATCTCTGTTGGCATCAACCATACCTTTTAATGCGTAGTTGATTTGCGGCCGGCCGAAATAGAAACATTTCAGCCGGCTCCCCCGCGCATGCTCTTGAATTTTAACGTGCCGGGAGATGGACTCTGGCGCTTCCCCATATAATTTTCATACTCCTCCATTCCAAGACCAAGCAAGTATCATCGCAACTAGTTTGTCGGCTGGCGCAGACGAATCAGCGCATCTAGCTGCGTCAACTCGCCCTAGAAGCACTCCTGCTAGGTAAGCAAAGGTTGCCGTATCTCGTTGTTGGCGCTGAAAGGACCAAACGCGTATGAATAGGAAATTCTAGAACCCCCAAATCCCGTAAGGGTCCTGGTGCGGAGCCAGTTTAGCCCTTGACGAAATTCTTCAGCGTTTTTCGGCTGATTCACTCGCTTTATTAATTCGTTCAAATCGCGCTGCGCCGCCAATCCATCCAGTTCCGCATTAAACCGTTCATCCTGAGCCCAACAGTTTAGGGTCATGAGACTAATAATCAGAAGAGCTATGTAGCGCATTTTGTGATCTCTAACGCCGAGATAGCGGGCGTTTAGCGTCCCTGTTCATTGACGAGTTAACTTCATTAAGTGACCGCTTTCTCATTACTGATCAATCTCGCATGTACTCGCCGCAGCGCCAGATGTCCCTACAAAATACTGCGCGGGGCTAAGTCTGGTTGCCCACCAGACGGATATCATTGGTGGTTACGTGGCAAGCAGCTTCGCCGCAAGTACCCCGTTTGCAAGCATCAGCGCGCCATCGATAACGAAAATGTAAAGCATTGGACCGCGTAGTACCGGCCAATAAGACTCACCTTGGCGCCCGCCGCCTAGAGCGATGGGCACATTGGAGTAAAACTGGCTGCCGTGGGCCAGGGAAAAGATCGCCGCGAACAAGCCGAGTTGCCCGGCGTCCGGGAACAACGTGGGATTAGCCAGCAGCAGAGCCGCAAAAACGCAAAAGGTCAGATTCATTCCGCCTAGGAAGCGAATACTGGCTGAAACGGTCTTGAACAGCGGAGAGCTTCTTGCGGACCTAGGCACGAGCACTTTGGCCGCGCCATCGGGCCTGAGGAAAAATTGCCAAAAGCCCGCGCCGAACCAAAGCACATTCAGTACTAGAACAATGCCAAAGGGGGTGAATGTCGTGTTCAATCTTTATCCTCGATTCTTGGTTCAACCGGCCAGTCAACCCACCAGCACTTGGCTGACCTGCACGATTGGCACGGTATCGGTGTAATTGGGAATATCCGCGGAAATTTCACGGGCGTGCGGACCGAAGGATTTTTGAAAGCTCTCCATGGACTCGAAAAAGAGCTGTCCGATTACGGAATAGGTCGCTGGTGCGCCCGGACTTCCTCCGGCAAGCCCTTGCTCTATCGTGAAATGCGTACAGGCTGGGCCCAATTTTTCCTTTGCCATCGGCATGTGACTATTGCGGTAGTAATCCATATCGAAGCGGCTGCCCGGCGTGATTGGATAGAAAATGTTGACCTTGATCATGATGATGTTTGCCCTAAGTGGAAAGAAGTCATTGTGGCGTAGGCCGCCCGTAGTTCCTGGTCAAGCGCGGAGGCCTGAGGCGTGTGCAGTAGCTGCTTGATCAGCAGCGGATATTGGTAAACGGACGGAGTAACAACGATCCGATTTTTCGATTTCATATACAACCCTTCCCATTCCAGTTTTGGCAACTATGTAAGTACGCTTCGGACGCTGAGCCCCCCTTATACAGGGCTCCACAAGCATTTCAGACACTAGGCCGTGGTGTCCGGACAAGAATTAGCCATGCCCCAAGGGCGAGAGATGGATCCAAAATTGCAAACACAGTGAACACATGAGGAAAGACTCCTGCCAGCGATAACGGTACGAGCACAATGGGCACAAACAGCACACGATCAACCACCGTCGCGGCTACGAACTGACGTCCTCCCGAGCGTCCACCGAATATGTAAAGCCAACCGATGACCGCTAGCGTCAAACCTATTACGCGGCAAAGCGCAGCCTCATGCCCGGCGAAATCGGAATCGAGAAACAGACTTTGAAATACACCTGGCCAAGCGACAAATAGTATCCCTGTCGCAAAATAGACAATCCCGTTGGCGATCGTGTACTTGGAAGCAGCAGACAGCTTCCCAGGCACTTCCTTCAGATCCGTTATGAGCGACACTTGACTGCTCCTTTCACTATTGTTGCGTACCTAATCGGGAGATACTCACGTTACTTCAGGGTTGGATCGGCTTTGCCCAAGAACAGGCGAAGCGACAGGTGCTGAACCCAATTCCCGTAAGGGGGGTAGAAAAGATCGATAGGAAAGAAGCGCTGCCGTTTGAACACGGACTTTGCATGTGACAGTTCGCGGAAGCCTTCCACGCCGTGATACGTACCCATGCCGGAGTTGCCGACGCCTCCAAAAGGGGCGTCGTGATTGATAACGTGCCATCCCCAGTCGTTGATCGTGACCCCGCCGGAATGGGTCCGGCGCAGCACCTCGTCGCGTTCAGTGGCGTCGTGACCAAAGCAGTACAATGCCAAAGGGCGCTCGCCTCGATTGATGAAAGCAATGGCTTCATCAATCGAGTCGTAGGCGACTACAGGCAGAATTGGTCCGAACAGTTCCTCCCGCATGACTCGCATCTCGGCAGTGCATCCGGTCACGATGTGCATGGGCATGCGCCGACCATGTCGAGCGGCATCGTATGCTGCGCAGGGAATCACGTTGGCACCCTTGCTCTTGGCGTCCGCCAGCGAATCGTGAATGCGCGTCAAATGGCGATCATTGATGACAGAGGTGTAATCGGTGTTGTCCGCCACATCGGTACCAAACAGGCGGGTAAAGCTGGCCTGACTTTCCTTCACGAAAGCATTCACCAATTCGCGCGGCACAAGAGCATAGTCCGGGGCTACGCAAATCTGGCCGCAGTTGGTGGCCTTGCCGTGGGTAATTCGCTTTGCAGCGTCCCTCACCGGATAGTGGCGCGTCACTAGCGCCGGCGATTTGCCGCCCAGTTCAAGTGTCACCGGGGTGAGATTCTCCGCTGCGCTGCGCATCACGATGCGGCCTACACTAGGCGACCCGGTGAATACGATGTGATTGAACGGCAGCGACGTGAATGCGTTCGGATCCGAAATTTCTTCACCGAATACGGCGACCTCGTCCTCACTGAAAACTTCCGCGAGCATGCGGCGCATGACGGCGTTCGTGGCTGGCGTGATCTCGGACATTTTGATCATCACCCGGTTGCCGGCCGCCAAGGCGCTGACGAGCGGCCCCAGTGCCAGATAGACCGGAAAATTCCATGGAGCAATGACGCCGACGACGCCCTTCGGCTGGTATTGCACTTGAAGGCTGTTGGTCATGAACAGCAATTCAGCGACTCGGCGACTCGGCTTCATCCAGCGCCGCAGATGACAGATGGCGTGATTGACCTGTAGAACCGCGCCGAGCAGATCGAACATCTTCGACTCGTTATGCGATCGCTTGGAAAAATCCTTGTCCATGGCAGTCGCCAGCAAATCCTGATAACGGATGATCTGACGTTTTAGTGCGATCAATCGCTGGCGTCGTGAATAGAAATCCGGATAAGGCGAAGCCTCAAAGGCGCTGCATTGATTCTCAAATACTTCGGCAAGATTGCGACCGGACATCGTGTGGTCGGCCGAGGGCCGAGTAGCCTGTAATAGGTTCACCAGTTTCTCCTCCATATGGGGCACTCGGTGCGCGCCCGGCATAAACTCTACCTTCGAGACATGTAGTTCGATAGGTGAAATCGAGCCAAAAGAAGGTGAAATCGTGCCATACTGATCTCAAAATGTTCTGTGGAGAAGAGCATGTCCTTGAAGCAGCCAGCATCGCCTACGCCTGAACTCGTCGGTCGGTATGGAACGGATATCACCCGCATGGAGATCCCAATGCTGGGTCTGGCCGGATTATTCGACGAAATGGCCACCCAAGGGTGGCAGGCCCGCGATCTGCTGGTCGGGACTGGGCTATCGCCGGAATCCATCAATAACTCATCCGTCCGTATCTCTCATCACCAAAAGGTGCTGTTGTTTCGCAATGCTCAGCGTCTTTCCCGCGACCCTTTATTAGCCCTGCGCGCCGGGCAGCGCCAGCGGCTCTGCGATTTCGGCGTGTATGGTTATGCGCTTTCCTCCTCCCAAAATTTCGGACAGGCAGTAAGCCTGGGGATTCGCCATATCAAGCTAGCCGGCCCGGTGCTGGAAAAGACCTTCCGCGTGGAAGGCGGCGTGGCCATCCTTGAAGGTCATGAGGTCATCGCCTTGGGGAAGCTGTTGCCCTTAGTCAGCGAATTCTGGTTCAGTTCCATGCAAACGCTGATCGAGCGTATATTGGATCGCCCTTTTCGGGCTTATCGGCTGTTGCTGCCCTATGCGGCGCCGCCCCACGCTGCGGAGTACGCGAAGGTATTCCACTGCCCGGTCGAATTTGAAGCCGGCGTGATCCAATGGCAGTTCGATCCCGCACTGCTCGATATTCCTTGCCCCAATGCCAATCCCATTACCGCCGACTTATGCCTTCAGTTTTGCGAGCGCATGCTTGGTTCCTTGGACAGCGACGAACCTGAATTCATCAAGACCATCCGACTGGCGCACCTGAGCGGACAAGGGCGCTTCGCAGGGGCTGACGAGATGGCAAGTCGCCTGCACATCTCTAAGCGGACGCTCCATCGGCGCCTCGTATTTTTGGGCGTCACGTATCAGGACATTCTCGATGACGTGCGGCGCCGTCTAGCCGACGAGTATCTGCGCAACACAATGCTCAGTATGGACGAGATCGCGGAGCGGACCGGATTTTCCGATACGTCGAATTTTCGCAAGGCGTATCGGAAATGGACAGGATTGTCACCGAACGAATACCGTCGACAGCAGCAATAGCCCGATTTCCCAGGTGCAGCCTTGGCTGGCATACCACATAGTAGGTAAGTGCTCCATAAACTCCAAGCTAGTCGCGATGTTCCGAGTACCGCATTCTTACCCCATCTAAACTGAGAAGGGGCGAGCATGAAGAAGTGCGGCATTCTGGATGCCGCATGTGAAAACCATCAAGCGCGAAGCGGCATGGTCTGGCGGTGAAAAGCTTGTATCGGTGACAGTGCAAGTTGAAAGCGCCAGCGGCAGTGTGTGCCGATGCAAATTTTCTCTTGAATATTTCAACAGAATAGACTGATTGCAGACGTTCGATGATCGCGAATGACCAGCAACACCCGATCCAAACCGGCCGTTCGTTCTTCGGAAATGAGGACGCTCAACGTCGTTCAAAATTAATGCAGCGTGCGGCTATCGCCTCCCAGCGCATCTACACACTGAGGTCGCTCAGCCCCAGATTTTTTCCTCCTGGGTTCCGGTAAAGGCGGTGAATTCAGCAAGCGTTTTTTCAGCAAGCGTTTTCACAGGCAGCACCCGATTGACGACGAGAATCAACGGCGAGGTTCCGCTCAACGTTATACGAGGGTTTTAAGTCTTTTCTAAAATACAAAATTGGTGTTTCCATGAAAATTTTGTTAGTGGTTATAGACAATCCTCGCTTTTAGGTCAATTATATTGACTTCAAATAAACATTGAATTAGCATTCAATAATTCTTGTAACAATAGGGCGCCTTAGCAGAAAAATTCGATCATTTTCCGTACAGCTACGTAATGTTCATTGTGAAGTTCTTTCACATGTGATGCTGCAAGAGACAACAGCTCTTATATTCCCTCCCCAGCGCACTTTCTCATCTAGGGATTAACTGAGTGTATTTTTCTGATGAATCTTTTCGTCCGATTTAAATACCGAAATTCATTGCACGAAAGTTGCTTCATGAAATTAATTTATTCCCCACCTTCTCCCTACGCACGGAAAGTTTTGGTTCTTGCGCATGAAATTGAAATTTTCGAAAAGCTAGAACATGTACGGATCAATGTTGCACCCACTGTTCAAAACGACGAAATAGCCATGTGGAATCCATTGGGGAAAGTGCCTGCACTCATCCTCGAAACCGGCGAAGCGCTATTTGATAGCCGTGTGATCTGTGATTATCTTGAGCAAAAATTTAGGCCGGATGCCCAAGTCGTTGATGAAAATAATGAATTGCATTGGATGATCAAAAGAATGCATGCGTTAGCGGATGGGATTCTCGATGCTGCATTGCTAGTCCGTTACGAAATAACCCTGCGTCCAGCCGACAAGAGATGGGCCGACTGGATTGATGGACAAATGCGTAAAATTCGTAACGGGCTGAACTATCTGGAAAAGGAAGCTCCCATCTGCGCCGATCGAGTTAATATCGGCCAAATAGCGCTTGGATGTACATTAGGGTATCTTGATTTTCGCTTCGAAGATGAAAATTGGCGTTCCGACCGGCCGAATTTGAGTGCATTTTATGATCAAGTTTCGAGCCGCCCATCCATGAAGAAAACAAAGCCTGTTTAACTTTGGGGGGGCGTCACGCAACGGCAACCGTAACGCTATTGGCCGGTCACTGGCAAGGTCTGCCGGATCGCAGTGCATACCCGCAGCACAGATAATTCGACGGCGGCCAATACATGTCTTCGTTTAGAATAGTGCTTTTCTATGCAAGGCACTTCAATTTTTCCGGGCATTTCCATATGCCGGTGTAACTACATTACGACCATCCTTAACATGTCGCGCTTCCAATGACAAAGATTAAAAAAAGCCCCGCGTTTGATCTCTCTCCTGTAAAAAAATCGGGAATGCGGGAGTTGCATCCGCTTGATGGCGCCCTATTGCTGATGCATTTTGCATTCCGCGGCCTCGTAGTCAAGGCTGACCTTTTCTTGGAGAGCCAAGGATTGTCCCGAGTCCATCACCGAATTCTATATGCGATCGTCCGCACTGAAGGATTGTCTATCGGCGGCCTGCAAGATCTCCTCGGCGTTAGCAAGCAAGCTCTCCATAAGCCGCTCAAGCATTTGCAAGAAGAGGGCTATGTCATCGCTGAGCGAGATGTGGTACAACACCGCACCAAACTTCTGCACCTTACACCGAAGGGGGTTCGCCTAGAACAGGCCGCATCGGATCACGAGCGTAAGGCGATCCAAGATGCGCTAGGCACCGTAAGCCCTTCCCAACAGCGGGTTTGGATGGAAATCATGACAGCGCTTGCTCGCAACGCTTAAGATTCATCCCTTAAAAGAGCACGGGATTCCAATCCCGTGCTCTTTTTCTAGTTTTGGGTTTGTGCTGCAAAGAGCCTTGGACGAACCATTACAACCTTGGCCAATGGTGCAATCAATGCTTGCGGCGCGTCTTCCCAAGTGACTACTTCTGGTGTAGCGATCAAGGGATTGCATTTTCCAGTATGGACCAGGTCAAGAACTTTGGGAATATGTGACCGCACATTGCACAGTCCAACGGATAATGTGACGCCACGCAGATACATTGGGAAAAGAGGGAGTTTCGGGTCTTCAAAAAAAATGCCTATACATGAACAATGGCCGCCTGGCGCCAATGCCATGAGTGATGTGTGGAGCTTATCAGGAGACCGAGTAGCGGCAACAACGACGTCATATCGTTCGTACAGACCTTCCTTCGGTCCGTCATACACCCTTGCTCCGCTGTCGACTGCTAGCTGATTGCGGTAATCGCTGACATCATAATAGTCCACCTCGGATGCACCAGCAGCAATAGCCATCTGAGTCGAAAGAATCCCCAGGCTTTCCGTCCCGCCTACAATCAGCACCTTCGGATCTTTGCGGGATGCAATCGGTTGGCTGGCCGAGACCCAGGCGTCTGTCAAGTTGTCGCTGGCACCGGCGGCGGCAACCGGATCCAATCCTTCTGGTAACGGAACAAGCATCGCATCAGCAAACGGCACCCTGACTTCTTCCGAATACAATCCGCCCCATTGCCCGCCCACCGGCACGCCGTACGCAGCATACTTCTGCACGCCTTGACAGTTCGCCGTCCGTCCGGCGAGGCACTGCATGCATTCGCCACACGAAATTTTCCAAGGCACTGACACAAGATCTCCAGGACGAACTCGTTGGACCTCGCTTCCTACTTCGAGAACCTCCGCCACACATTCGTGCCCGATCGCGAAAACGGGCTTGAACGGTGTAGTACCCGCAATCAAGCGCCTGTCGAGGTCGCATGATGCTGATGCAATGGGACGCACGATTGCTTCGCGCTCCCCCTGTATCTTTAACGCGGGCTTTTCTACCCAAGAAAGCTTCCCAACCTCGGTAAACAGCAGTTCCAACATGTTATCTCCTCGCCTTTTTTTGAATAACGTGTGTGTGTAAACAACCCGGAATACACGGAGCGGCAATGCTTCTGGCCTAGCTTGCTTTCAGTGGATAAATCACGAAAGTGCCCGTTGCATGTGCAGATAGCTTTCCATCACGATCAAAAAGCTTCGCTTCTGCCATCGCCGTTCTTTGGGTCTGATGGACTAATTTTCCTTCCGCCTTGAGTGGCCCAGACGCATCGGTGAGAGTGCGCAGATAGGAGACGTTCAGATTCGATGTGGCGTACCCCATTCCAGGCGGAAGCATGGTAGAAACTGCGAGCGCCAAAGCGCCATCGAGCATGGTCGCGGCGTACCCCCCATGAACGGTTCCGAGCGGATTGTAGTGATCTGCGGTGGGGTTTCCTTGCAGGGTCACAAGACCATCGGAAACACTGATGCCTTTAATTCCGAGCGTCCTCCCAATCCCGCGCGGCTGTTCCGGTAACGCGAACCAGCGTCGCATCTGCTCAACGACAGGCGATACCGATTCTGCAGCACTGTGTATTTTAATTTTGGTAGACATTTTCACTCCGTAGCACAAGGTTTAAAGCACGATACACACCGTATTTACTTAAGTCCGCCTTACGGGAATACATCATGGTTTTTTAGTACGCGCTCTTAGGTCATGTATATTGACATTAAAAATGTGACTGCGTCAAGTAAACGTATAACGACACTTTATTAAAGCAAGCTAGATTGATCGGTAGCATTTCGTCTATTCCTGATGCATGTAATAACAACGCTCGTTTGCTAAGCGAAAAATTCTCATATCAATGTTATTGACTTGAGGTTTTCCTCTGCCTATACTTCATGAGCCAAACAAACTTCAGGTTCGCATAACTGGTCCTGATGTCATGGCTTTGATATTAATATTGGAGACGAGCATGAAAATCTATGATTGTGTTTATATCGCTGGGAAATGGACAAAGCCGAGTAAAAAATGGCCCTGCGACGTAACAGAAGCAGCAACCGGCGACGTGATTGGACAAATTCCTTTGGCTGGCACTTCGGAGGCGAAGGCGGCAGTTAAAGCGGCTAGGCAAGCATTTGATATGTGGTCGCAGTTGGACCCAATAGAGAGAGCGGTCTGGCTGCGCAGAATCGGTGAAAAGCTCCATGTCAGGGGAGCTGAAATTGCAGAAATCATATCCCGCGAAGTAGGTACACCGATCGCGTTTTCTGAGTATGCCCAGGCAGGACTTCCTGTTGCCACCTTCATGAACGCGGCGGACCTCGCGGCCGCCTTTCCCGAAACCGAACGCGTAGGACATTCTGAAGTATTCAGGGAGCCGGTCGGGGTTGTCGCATGCATTACCCCATGGAATTTCCCGCTACATCAGGTAGCTGCCAAAGTCGCCCCCGCGTTAGCGGCCGGTTGCACCGTCATACTAAAACCATCGGAAGTCGCGCCGCTGTCGGCTTTCATACTTGCTGAAATCATAGATGAAGTTGGATTGCCGCCCGGTGTATTCAATCTAGTCTCCGGTCTTGGCCCTGAAGTTGGCGAAGCACTTGCAAGCGATCCCGAAGTTGATATGGTTTCGTTCACCGGATCGACTCGCGCTGGAAGACGAGTAGCCGAACTGGCAGCGCAAGGGTTAAAACGCGTTGCATTGGAGCTTGGTGGAAAATCGCCTGTGATATTGCTCGATGATTCAGACCTGGACACCGCGATTCCTGGCGCTTTAGGATCGTCGTTCATGAATAACGGTCAAACCTGTATTGCGCAGACGCGAATGTTTGTTTCGGAAAAGCGCTATGCCGAAGTAGCAGAGCGCCTCGTCGCGGCTTGCCGCGCTATGCGCATTGGTAATCCACTTGATCAAACAGTCGCGATTGGTCCGCTCTCGTCATCCTTGCAGCTGGATCGTGTGAGGGATTACATCAGCAAAGGCATTGAGGAAGGTGCAGACCTCTTGACTGGCGGCGCGAAGCAGCCGGAAGGTGTCGGCGGAGGTTATTTCGTATCTCCTACTGTATTTGGAAAAGTCACTAACCAAATGACAATTGGGCGGGAGGAAATATTCGGGCCGGTTCTATCCGTCATGACATATACGAACGAAAACGACGCGGTAAATTTGGCCAACGACACGAACTATGGTCTCGGCGGCGGCGTATGGTCTTCCGATATTAATCACGCCAAATCGATTGCGCGGCGCATCCGCACCGGCCAAGTGGATATCAACGGCGCACCGTTCAATCACCTGGCACCTTTTGGCGGCTACAAACACTCAGGCAACGGAAGAGAGCTCGGGAGCTTCGGATTCCACGAATATCTGGAGTACAAGTCGATTCAACTCCCCCCGAGCTAATGGACTATTTGAACGTTCGTTGATACGGCATCGATTTCTTGGATTCCGTAACTGCATCATGCCGGCCATAGACTGCCCCCAACTACCCAATGCATCACGAAAGAAACGAAAGAGGAAAATCATGAAGCACTCGTTAAAAAAACTCACATTACTTTGCCTCCTGGCGTCCCTTCAATTTTCCGCCTCGGCTCAGGTAAGCGATGACGCGGTCGTCATCGGATTTATTACTGATCTGTCTGGCGTGTACGCCGATATCGACGGGCTTGGCGGCGTAGCCGCAATTGAAATGGCTATAGCCGATGTCGGAGGAAAAGTCTTAGGCAAGCCGATCGTTTTGCTCACAGCTGATCACCAAAACAAAGCGGACATCGCATCTTCGCGCGCCCGGGAATGGATGGACAAAAATAACCTAGACGCCATATTTGGAGGCGTGAATTCTGCGACCGCATTCGCAATAAATCGGCTGGCAAATGAAAAAAAACGCGTGTACTTCAACGTTAGCTCGGGAGCTTCCCGATTAGCCAACGAAGAATGCAGCGCCTATGCCGTGCATTATTCTTATGATTCCGCCAGCCTTGCCAGAGGTACTGGCGCCACTATCGTAAAGGACGGAGGCAAATCGTGGTATTTCCTCACGGCCGACTATGCATTTGGCAAGTCACTTGAAGACGAAGTCGGAACGGTGGTTAAGGAAAATTCCGGTTCGGTTATCGGTGGGGCCCGACATCCACTAAATACTTCTGATTTTTCATCATTCCTATTACAAGCACAATCCTCCGGTGCTACGGTCCTTGGGATTGCAAGTGCTGGCGGGGATGCGCAAAATGCATTGAGAACTGCAAAGGAATTCGGTATCAATAAAATGAAGATGGCCGCCCTGGCGATGACAGTAAATGATGTCCACGGTCTCGGGCTAAACATTGCCCAAGGCCTGATTATGACCGATCACTGGTACTGGGATCTCAACGATAAATCCCGTGCATTTGGACGACGCTTCTTCAGTACCCAAAAAAAGATGCCGACCAGCTTGCAGGCAGCTGACTACTCCGCGGTGCGCACCTACCTAAAGGCAATCGAAATTTCCGGCACAGACAATCCAGAAAAAGTGATGGCCACTTTAAAGAAGATGAAGATCGATGATTCCTATAACAAGGGCTATATCCGCGAGGATGGCCGATTCGTTCACGATATGTATGTTTTGCAAGCCAAGTCGCCAACCGAATCCAAAGCGCCTTGGGACTACCTTCGGCTATTGCGTGCCGTACCTGGTGAAGAAGCCTTTCGGCCACCTGTTGTTTCACGCTGCTCGCTTTTGAAGAAATAGAAACGCGACTTAGGTAAACGAAAGCCTTGGTCGTAGATAAGCGGCATTAAGTGTCGTGCACTGCGCCTCTGGTAGTTGGCCCACCCTTATTGCTTATTAGAGGGGCAGTGCACATGGCCGTATTTGTAAAAATAAAACTACTTAGGAAAGAAAAAAATGAATCGGGAAAATTTGCTAATCATCGTCAAGCAATCATATGCCGCGTTCGGCAATCGAGATGTGGAGGAGCTCTGCCGCCTTTCGACTCAGGATTGTATTTTTCAGGCACCCGGCATCCCAAAATTGATGCCTTGGGCTCAAAAACATGTCGGCCACGGAGGGATACGTCATTTCGTAGCGGCCTTGGATACGCACCTAAAATTTTCCACATTTGTTGCGCATGAATATATTGCCGATGAAACGACAAACTCAGTTGTAGCGCTAGGGCGTGCCGAATGTGTGTCTCGTTCGACCGGGCGGTCGTACACAAATCATTGGGCACATCTCTTCAAACTCGTAAACGGGAAAATTGCACATTTTCAGGAGTTTCCGGACACGGCCGCGCAACTTGTGGCTGTTCATCCTATTGATCTCATCCGGTATGACAATACCGATATTTCTGAAGCTTAGATGAGTACTGCGGCACAAGGTCAAAAAATCGGAAAGCCGGCCACGTCGTGATAGATAGTCGAACTGGATTAATGGTTATTGCGGATCCGAGTTTGATCAAGTACGAACGGGTTTATTCGTTCGACTGGAAATATTTAGGCCATTTAGCCGTGTCCAGCCATGCGCGTGGTGTACGTCAACATCTGATTTCCCCGCGCGATCAATTTCCACCAAGGAGTCACCATGACGAACGCGATGTCTACTCGGCCGCTACTTATATCCGCGATCTTGAATCGAGCATCCACTTCATTCGGCGATGTCGAAATAGTTTCGAGGTTGGCTGACGACTCGCTGTTTCGATACTCTTACCGAGACTTGAGAAGGCGGGCATGTCAGCTCGCAAATGCCTTTACCGAGCACGGCGTTGTACGAGGAGAACGGGTTGCGACATTAGCGTGGAACGACCACCGCCATATCGAAATTCAATTCGCCGTATCAGGCATAGGAGCGGTTGTACATCCGTGCGATCCGAAGTTGAATTCCTCCCAGCTTGCACGCGTTTTAAACCTTGCCAACGACACCATCCTGATGTTCGAACCATCTTTCCTATCGGTGGTGGAAGAAGCATCAGGGCGTTGTGTATATGTGAAGACCTATGTTGCGCTATGCGACGAAAAGGACATGCCAAAAACGCACCGTCTTCCTAATCTAATATGCTATGAATCCCGTTTAAAGAAAAGCAAAGATGAATTTGTATGGCCTGAACTCGGAGAGAATGACGCGAGTGCTCTTTGCTTTACTTCATCCACAACTGTCTCACCGAAGGAAAAACTTCATACGCATAAATCGTCTGTTCTTCGCGCGTTGGCGCTTGGTATGCCAAATAGCTTGTCGCTTTCTACCCAGGATTGTGTATTGCCAGTCGTTGCCATGTTTCGCGGAAACGGATGGGGCATACCTTATGCGGCGGCGATGAACGGAGCCAAACTCGTTTTGCCGGGGAAAAAACTCGATCCAGAGAGCTTATACGGATTGATGGAGAAGGAGAATGTGACATGCAGCGCCGGCATTCCAGCCATGTGGACTCAGCTCGCTCAATTCATGGGCAAAAATAATCTGACCCTAACCAGTATGCGTAGCCCACTCGTTGGTGGGGCAGTAGTGCCGAGGGCGCTAATTCGAGGATATGCAGATAAATTCAATATAAAAATGCAGCATGCGATCGGTTTAGATTCACCTGGCCCGCTCAAAGTCAACGATATCCATTAGCCAATCAGATGTCGTCCTCTGGAAAAGATGTTTACGACGCAGGACGAATGACGTGGAACGCTCGTACGGCACACAGAAGTCATTAATAAATACTGCCTTTTAACTGCGGCTGGTGACCAGGTGATGTCCTCATATGAGAAAAAAGGCGGTGAAATAGTTTCGAAATTTTAGATAACGGAGCGGCACTTCAATGAAACCATTTACTTTATTCATTCAATGCACCTTTTTTATAAGTGCATTTTCTCTCTCTTTTCATGCCGCCGCACAAGAAGTGGTCGCCAATGAAATTTTGATTGGCCAATCAACTCCGCTGACTGGCCTGGCTTCGGAACTTGGAATTCCAAGTTCCGAATCTGCACGAGCATACTTTGATCATGTTAATGACCAAGGAGGAATCCATGGGCGCAAGATAAAGTTTATCGTCTATGACGATGCATATAGTCCACAGCAAGCTGTCAAAAACGTTCAAAAGTTAATTGGTGAAGATCACGTATTTGCGATCTGCGGAATTGTCGGAACGCCGTCAAATATCGCTGTCCTGCCGATCATTGCCAAAGAAAATATTCCAATGATTGCGCCTGGCACAGGGTCCGACTTGATACGAAAGCCGTTAAACCCGTTTGTCTTCAATGTTCGCGCCAGCTATCAAATGGAGCTTAATAAAATTTTTGAACATATGGAGATTCGTGGAATTTCGAAAATCGCCATTGCATTCCAAAATAATGCATTTGGAAAGGAAGGATATGAGCACGCAAAAGGGATTGCTGCGGCGAGATCGATTCAGATATCGGCAGCGACTTCTATGGAGAATGACGCATCTAATGCAGCCGAAGTCGCAAGTTTATTCTCTACCAGTGCACCACAGGCTATCCTGCTGGTGACGGTCGGTAAACCTTCTATTGCTCTGATCAAAGAGTACCGAAAGCTGGTAGCGGGGGCCCAATTTTTTGGATTATCCCCAATGGGTAGCCAAACGATCTTGAAGGCACTTGGATCCGATGGAGTCGGTTTGGTTATTTCTCAAGTGGTCCCCTTCCCTTACTCGGCCACAAGCGAAATTGTGCGGGAGTATCAAGGCGTCATGGGAAAAGCTGGCCTAAGGAATCTCTCTTTTGCGTCAATGGAAGGATATATTACAGCGAAGATTGTCGTTGAAGCACTAAAAAGAACGGGGAAGGATCTCACGAAGAAAAAATTTGTAAAGACGCTCTCTTCAATGAGTAACGTGGATCTTGGCGGATTTATTGTCGACTTCAATGACCGTACCCAGCAAGGATCACGGTTCGTCGACTTGACCGTGATCTCCCGGAAAGGTCAATTTATTCGTTGAGAATTAAGTGCTTTGCATCGGCTTAATCATCTTAGTCGATCAATTCTTTTCGCTAAAGTTTTTAGCTATTCTTAAGTAATACGCTGGCGTCTTCCGAGCTCCGAAGAGGTGCATTAATTTTATTTAATGATAGTCGTAGATCGATCCATTTTCTGGGTTACATATTTTGCGATACTGAGTTCCGGCCTGGGCATCTTTAACAAGGAGCGTTATAGGCGGGCCTGTGAAATTCTAAAAAACCCAATGGATTTTCATCCATTGGGCGAACTCCATCCTAAGGATGGAAGAGGAGACATCTTGAGCCCGGTCGTACCAACTTATCAAGCAGTGGGAAGCTTATAATCCTTCAGTTGTTCTCTAATTTTGTTTTTCAATATCTTGCCGGTTGGCCCGATCGGTAACGAATCGACGAATGTCACGTCGTCCGGCGTCCACCATTTTGCAATTTTCCCGTCATAGAATTGCAGCAATTCTTCCTTGGTCACTTCCATTCCAGCTTTCTTAACGACCACGAGTAGCGGGCGTTCACCCCACTTGGGATGATGCATGCTGATGCATGCAGCTAGTTGCACCGACGTGTGCGACATCGCAATGTTCTCAAGGTCGATGGTGCCAATCCATTCGCCGCCCGATTTAATGACATCCTTGCTGCGATCCGTAATCCGCATATATCCGTCGGCATCGATGGTGGCGACATCTCCGGTTGGAAACCAACCATTCTGCATTACCTCGCCGCCCTCTTGCTTGAAATAGCTTTGCAATACCCAATGCCCCTTTACCAGCAAATTGCCGTAAGTCTTTCCATCCCATGGCAATTCCACTCCGGCGTCATTGACGATCTTCATGTCCACTCCGTAGATAGAGTGCCCTTGCTTTTCCAGTATGGACTGCTGCACGTCCTCCGGTAGCGAACTGTGCTTGGCTCGCAAGGTGCAAATGGTTCCGAGCGGCGACATTTCCGTCATACCCCAAGCATGCACCACTTCGATGCCATATTTTTTTTGGAACGTTGTCATCATAGTGGGAGGACAAGCCGAGCCTCCGATGACAGTTCGCTTGAACGTAGAAAACTTGAGGTCATGCTCTGCCACATAATTTAACAATCCGAGCCAAACTGTTGGCACGCCGGCCGAGAAGGTAACTTTTTCCGACTCCATCAATTCAAACAAGGACTTCCCGTCGAGCGCGCTTCCTGGAAGTACTAATTTTGCGCCAGTCAATGGCGCCGAATAAGGAAGGCCCCATGCGTTGACATGAAACATCGGTACAACCGGCAGTATCACGTCTCGGCTCGACAGGTTCATCGCATCGGGCATAAGGCATGCATAAGAGTGCAATATGGTCGATCGATGTGAATACAATGCACCTTTCGGATTTCCGGTAGTGCCGGAGGTATAGCACAAGCTGGACGCCGCATCCTCGTCTATCAAGGGCCACTCATAGTCATCCAATCCGCGGTCGAGTAGATCTTCGTAACAAATTAAATTCGGCACACTGCTTTTCAATGGCATCTGGTGGCGATCGCACATCATTACAAACGATTTTATGGTTTTGCATTGTGCGGCACAAGCTTCGACAATCGGCAAAAATGTTATGTCGAAAAGCAGATGCTGGTCTTCGGCGTGATTTGCAATGTAGGCAATTTGATCCGCATGCAGGCGCGGATTGATAGTATGCAGAATCGCTCCAGAACCGGATACGGCATAGTAAGCTTCAAGATGGCGATAACCGTTCCACGCCAGGGTTGCCACGCGCTCACCCATCTTGACACCGATTCGCGAAAGCGCACTGGCAAGTCTACGCGCGCGGCTATGGCAGTCACTATAGGTGTAACGATGAATACCGCCTTCGACAAGTCGAGACACGATTTCATTTTCGCCGAAGTGGCGATCGGCATGCTGGATGATGCTGGAAATCAGCAATGGTTGTTTCATCATCTGTCCCAGGACCGGGCTGTTTTCAAAACTGTGCATTGCATTTCCTCAGTTAGATATCGATGTGTATAGCCATGTCAAGAATATGATTGCTTCTTTTGAAGATATTTCATCGTCAGCATTTTTAAGGATGTACGATTCGAACGTACATATCTAGATTACAAAGTATAGGGAAATTCATTTCTAATGTAAACATTATTGACCTTAGAAAGGCAATATGGAATAATGCGCTGCATATCAAAACTTACCTATCCTATGGAATAGCTGGTTTTGAAATGTGCCTACACTCCGATACGCGACGGAGTATGTAGATCACACTCAACGTGTAATCAAATAATTTCATATATTTAGCGGACGAGATAATGCCCGACGTCATACTAGAGACACGACACCTGACAAAGGAATTCAAGGGATTCACCGCGGTCAGTGACGTCAATCTGCAAGTGCAGCGTGGCCATATCCATGCATTGATCGGTCCCAACGGGGCCGGTAAAACCACCTGTTTCAATCTGCTCACCAAATTTCTGGTTCCCACCAAGGGCCAGATACTTTTCAATGGGCGCGACATCACCGCCGCCGCACCGGCGCAAATCGCGCGTCAAGGCATTATTCGGTCATTCCAGATTTCCGCTGTATTTCCCCACCTGTCGGTTCTGGAAAACGTGCGCATCGGCCTGCAGCGCGGATTGGGCACGTCCTTCCATTTCTGGAAAAGCGAGCGCACCCTGTCGAGCCTGAGCGACCGCGCAATGCAATTACTGGCCGAAGTCGGCTTGGCCGAGTCGGCCGACCTGATCACGGTGGATTTGCCGTATGGCAGCAAGCGCGCGCTCGAAATCGCCACCACGCTGGCGATGGAACCCGAACTGATGCTGCTCGATGAACCAACCCAGGGCATGGGGCATGAAGACGTGCACCGCGTCACTGAACTGATCAAGAAGGTATCGGCCGGCCGCACCATCCTGATGGTCGAACACAACATGAGCGTGGTGTCCGGCATCAGCGACAAGATCTCGGTATTGCAGCGCGGCGCAATGTTGGCCGAGGGCACCTATGCTGAAGTGTCGAACAATGCACAAGTGATGGAAGCCTACATGGGCACGACATCCGGCGCGCTGGAAGGCGCCCATTAGACATACGCTGATGCGTGCCACCGGAAAATTCGCAATCGTCGGTCTGGAAAGAGCATAGATGGATAGTCAAAAAAACAAGGCGCTTGAGATCGCCAATCTGCAGGCATGGTATGGCGAGTCGCATATCCTGCACGATGTCAATTTGACCGTGAACCGGGGTGAGGTCGTCACGCTGCTGGGGCGCAATGGCGCCGGCCGCACCACGACGCTGCGCGCGATCATGGGATTGACCGGCACGCGCAAGGGCTCGATCAAGGTCAACGGCGTAGAGACGATCGGTATGCCGACTTACCGGATTGCGCATCTGGGCATCGGTTATTGCCCCGAAGAGCGTGGGATTTTTTCATCGCTGTCGGCCGAAGAAAACCTGATGCTGCCGCCCGTGGTGTCGAAGACCGACAAGGGTATGTCGCTCAAGGAAATCTACGACATGTTCCCCAATCTGGCCGAGCGCAAGTCAAGCCAGGGTTCGCGGCTGTCAGGCGGCGAGCAGCAAATGCTGGCGGTGGCGCGTATCCTGCGCACCGGCGCGAACCTGTTGCTGCTGGATGAAATTTCGGAAGGTCTGGCGCCGGTGATCGTGCAAGCATTGGCGCGGATGATCCTGACGTTGAAGGCCAAGGGCTACACCATCGTGATGGTGGAACAGAATTTCCGCTTCGCCGCACCGCTGGCGGACCGGTTTTACGTGATGGAGCATGGTCATATCGTCGAGACTTTTGCTGCGTCTGAATTGAATGCCAAGATGCCTGTATTGAACGAGTTGCTCGGGGTATAGCTTGGATCGTGGAGTCGATGTATCCGTATTTATCTCAAAGGAGAAGACAATGAACTTGAAGTTGAAAACAATTGCGCTTGCTGTATCCACCGCGGCGGCAATGGGCTTCGCAGCACCTGCTTCAGCACAGATTTCCGGCGATGTGATCAAGATCGGCATCATTACCGACATGTCGGGTTTGTATGCTGACCTCGACGGCCCGGCCGGTGTCGACTCGATTCGCATGGCAGTGGCCGACATGGGTGGCAGTATCAACGGCAAGAAGGTCGAAGTGGTCTTTTCCGATCATCAGAACAAGGCCGACATCGCTGCCAGCAAGGCGCGCGAGTGGTTCGACCAGGAAGGTGTCGACATGCTGATCGGCGGCACCAATTCGGCAACCAACCTGGCCATGGCCAAGGTCGCCGCGGAAAAGAAAAAACCGTTCATTTCAATCGGTGCGGCAACTTCGCGCCTGACCAACGAAGAATGCTCGCCTTACACCGTTCATTATGCGTATGACACCGTCGCGCTGGCGCGCGGCACCGGCGGTGCGATCGTCAAGCAGGGCGGCAAAAAATGGTTTTTCCTGACCGCCGATTATGCATTCGGCCATTCGCTGGAAAAAGATACGGCGGATGTGGTCAAGGCCAATGGCGGCACCGTGGTCGGCACCGTCCGTCATCCATTGTCGGCATCTGACTTTTCATCGTTCCTGCTGCAGGCGCAATCATCGGGCGCACAAATTCTCGGCATGGCCAATGCCGGCGGCGATACCGTCAACACCATCAAGGCAGCCAACGAATTCGGCGTGACCAAGACGATGAAACTGGCCGGACTGCTGCTGTTCATCACCGATATTCACTCGCTGGGACTGAAGCAGACACAGGGCATGTATCTGACCGACGGCTGGTACTGGGATACAAATAACGACACGCGCGCATGGGCAAAGCGGTTTTTTGAGCAGCACAAGCGGATGCCTACGATGTTGCACGCAGCCGATTATTCAGCAACCACGCAATACCTGAATGCAGTCAAGGCAGCCGGCACCGACGACGGCGACAAAGTGATGGCGAAGCTGAAGTCCACCAAGATCAATGACATGTTCGCCAAGAACGGCACGATCCGTCCGGATGGCCGCATGGTGCACGATATGTACCTGATGCAAGTCAAGGCGCCAAACGAATCCAAGGCGCCATGGGATTACTACCATGTGCGTCAAACGATTCCAGGCGATCAGGCATATGCCACCAAAGCTGAATCGAAGTGCGCGCTCTGGAAGTAATGACAGGCAGTTGTAATTAAGCAGTGCATGCGCGGCACGCTTCAATGCGTGCCGCTTTTTCAGTTGTCTCGCCCTGATCCTCGGGTGATTTTTTCTAAAATGTGCGATGGAAATATTCGGCATTCCCTTGCAGGCGTTCCTGAGCCAGCTGCTGTTGGGCCTGGTCAATGGTTCGTTTTACGCAATGTTGTCCCTTGGCCTGGCCGTGATTTTCGGCTTGCTCAATGTGATCAACTTCGCCCACGGCGCGCTCTACATGATGGGCGCCTTCCTCGCGTGGATGGGCCTGAATTATTTCGGCATTAATTACTGGGTGATGCTCATGGCCGCGCCGCTGATCGTCGGCGCCTTCGGCATCATCATCGAGAAGACCATGCTGCGCTGGCTGTACAAGCTCGATCACCTGTACGGTCTGCTGCTCACGTTCGGCATCACGCTGATGGTCGAAGGCCTGTTCCGTTCCTTCTACGGTTCGTCCGGCCAACCGTATTCCACGCCGGAACTGCTGCAAGGCGCGACCAACCTGGGCTTCATGATCTTGCCGAACTACCGTGCCTGGATCGTGGTGGCGTCATTGCTGGTCTGCTTTGCGACCTGGTTCGTGATTGAAAAAACCAAGCTCGGCGCGTATCTGCGTGCCGGCACCGAAAACCCGAAGCTGGTTGAAGCCTTCGGCATCAACGTGCCGCTGATGGTCACGCTGACCTACGGCTTCGGCGTCGCGCTGGCCGCCTTTGCCGGCGTGCTCGCCGCACCGGTGATCCAGGTGTCGCCGCTGATGGGATCGAACCTGATCATCGTCGTGTTTGCCGTGGTGGTGATCGGCGGCATGGGTTCGATCATGGGCTCGATCCTGACCGGCCTCGGACTGGGCCTGATTGAAGGCCTGACGCGGGTCTTTTATCCGGAGCTGTCGGCCACCGTGGTGTTCATCATCATGGCCATCGTATTGATGTTCCGTCCAGCCGGCTTGTTCGGCAAAGAGAAATAATCGGAGTGGTGATGATGAATAAGAAAATCGGCTATGGCCTGGTCCTGCTTGCCTTGTTGGCCGCACCGTTCTTCCTGTATCCGATCCTGTTGATGAAGGTGCTGTGCTTCGCCTTGTTTGCCTGTGCCTTCAATCTGTTGATCGGCTATACCGGGTTACTGTCGTTCGGCCATGCGGCCTTCTTCGGCGGTGCGGCGTATGCCACCGGCTATGCGCTGACCACCCTCGGCTGGCCGATGGAGCTCGGCCTGCTGGCCGGTATCGTGGCCGGCGGCGTGATCGGCCTGATCGTGGGCGCACTGGCAATTCGCCGGCAAGGCATTTACTTCACGATGATCACGCTGGCACTGGCGCAAATGCTGTACTTCGTCTGCCTGCAGGCACCCTTCACCGGCGGCGAAGATGGCTTGCAGGGCGTGCCGCGCGGCACGCTGCTGGGCATCGTCAATTTGTCGAATGACCTGAACTTGTACTACGTGGTGCTGGCGATTGCAGTCGGGGCATTTGCGCTGATCGTGCGGACCGTTCATTCACCGTTCGGCCAGGTATTGCGTGCGATCAAGGAAAACGAGCCGCGTGCGATTTCGCTGGGCTACGATGTCAATCGCTACAAGCTGCTGGCGTTCGTGCTGTCGGCGGCGCTGGCCGGGTTGGCCGGTTCGACCAAAACCCTGGTGCTGGGTTTTGCGACGCTGTCGGACGTGCATTGGAGCATGTCGGGGCTGGTGGTGCTGATGGTGCTGGTGGGCGGCATGGGCACGATCATCGGGCCGATCGTTGGCGCCATCGTGATCATCGCGCTGGAAAACAAGTTGGGTGAATTCGGCAACTGGATGGCCGCGGTCACGACCATCGACTGGTTCCGCTCGATCGGGGAGTCGGTGACGATCGTGACCGGGTTTATCTTCATCGTGTGCGTGCTGGCGTTCCGGCGCGGCATTGTCGGCGAGGTGCTGGCATGGGCCAAGCGGCCGGCGGCACATTAGTGAAACAGATTTGTTAAGCGGTATTGCAAATAAAAAGGAGCGTTTTTAACGCTCTTTTTTATTCGGCGGCCGACGGTCGGTAGCAAAATCTATCTTTGACGTTGGATGAGGCAGTTACTAAAACCGGTGTCGGTAATAGCTCGCTGACACACGTTTTTTCAAAGGACCAAAGAAACATGCCTTGAGCGGCTTCCTATTCATCGTGCAACTGTAACCACAGTGCGGGAATGTTTCGTACATTCGGCATGAAGTCGCCCCAGAGCTAAAACAGAAAAATGCTCCGCAACCATGTAAGTCTGTCTAAATGTAGCTTACGGAATTATCAAATTCACCAGAAAACCAAACAAGTGCACTTGTGAACATACCAGAATTGACACACGACTTTAATAATTAACGCAGATTTCGATGGAAAAGTACTTATACTAAAAAATAGAATTTTGGCCTTCTGGAGGAATACGCATGCGGGCGAAAGACAATGCAGGAAAAATCAAAGCGCCTTCAAAAAAGAAGCCCTTACACTCCCAGAAAAATCAAAACGGCATCATTTCGGAATCCGCATCGCTGGATGCTGCGCTTATCTTGGCCGACGAAGCGTCCCTCCGCGCAACCTCATTCGATCAGCTTTATCGAACAGTGTGTGATGCCGTTGCGGGCGATGGAAAATTCCTCATGGCGGCGGCGATTATTCACGAATCCGGTGGTCCATGGATGAAAGTGGCGGCGGTGAGCGGCCCCGGCGCCGAATCGTTGCGCGCGGAACGTATTTCGGTTGATCTTCATGAGGCGGCGGGCAACAGCTTGATCGGCGAGGCTTATTGTCACGGCGAACCCTGCATTGCCAATGACATAACGCAAGACGAGCGTGTTCTGGCATGGCGCGCATGGGCTTCGGATGCGGGTATCGCGGCAGCCGCCGCTGTTCCGCTGCTGCGCGGCAAAAGACCTCTGGGCGCGCTATTGTATTGCTCGAACAAGAAAGACGCCTTCAGTGAAGATGTCGTTACCCGGCTTGCCGCCTTGACGGCCAATGTCGCAGCCGCGGTCGAGAAGCTTGAGGGTGAGGCGCGCGAACGCAACCGCGCCGAGCGTCGCCTGGCGCGTCTCGGGCGGCTGTACGATGCGCTGAATTCCACCCTCGAGACGATATTTCGCGCCCGCACTCCCGAGGAATTGTATTCGTCGGTATGCCACACCTCCGTGCACGGCGCAAAGTTTCTGGCGGCCACGATTTTTCTGCGCGAGCCCGACGGCACCGGGATCAAGGGCGTGGCGAGCACGGGCCCCGCCGCCAAGGTCTCAATCGGTTTGAAGCTATCGGTGGACGAAAGCATTCCGGAAGGACGCGGCTGGGTCGGCGAAGCGTATCGCACGCAAAAGCCCTGCTTCTGCAATGATTTGCTTACCGACCCGCGCGTGATGCCAATTTGGCGAATTGGCTCGCTCAAGACTGGCGCCAGGTCGGTGGCCGCGTTACCGCTCCTGCAGAGCGGCCGCAGTATCGGCGCGCTGGCCTACTATTCGAGCGAGTTCGATGAGTTCGACGAGGAGATGATAAAACTGCTCCAGCGCGTGAGCGCGAACATGTCGTTCGCGCTTGGTAACTTCGAGCGCGAGGCCGAGCGCAACCGTGCCGAAGCCGCCACGCGACGCGCGAGCCAGATGTACGCCGCACTCAGCGCCACCAATGAAGCCATCATGCGCGCCAAGTCGCCCGATGAACTCTTCCAGCAGGTGTGCGACGCGGCGGTGGACGGCGGCAAATATGCCATCGCGGGCGTTTTGCTGCCGGAAACCGCAGGA
>Ga0209343_10000157_pt1 | contig 87011 bp, 78 predicted proteins | sample RifCSPlowO2_02_FD_184026 | JGI IMG/M metagenome (GOLD analysis project Ga0209343, IMG submission 184026) | Groundwater microbial communities from Rifle, Colorado - Rifle CSP2_plank lowO2_0.2 (SPAdes) (version 2) | ecosystem: Environmental > Aquatic > Deep subsurface > Groundwater | place...
GAAAGTACCGGGCGGCTATGAGCTGAGCGGCGCCAAGATGTGGATTTCCAATTCGCCGATTGCCGATGTGTTCGTGGTGTGGGCCAAGGATGAGGAAGGCGCCATCCGCGGCTTCGTGCTCGACAAAGGGGCGAAGGGCTTGTCGGCGCCGGCGATTCACGGCAAGTTCGGCTTGCGCGCCTCGATCACGGGGGAAATCGTGATGGACAGTGTGTTTTGTCCGGAAGAGAATGCGTTTCCCGAGGTGCGCGGCTTGAAGGGGCCGTTCACTTGCTTGAATTCGGCACGCTACGGCATTGCCTGGGGCGCATTGGGGGCGGCCGAATCGTGCTGGCATATCGCGCGGCAATACGTGCTGGATCGCAAACAGTTTGGCCGGCCGTTGGCGGCAAACCAGTTGATCCAGAAGAAGTTGGCCGATATGCAAACTGAAATCACGATGGGCTTGCAGGGATGTTTACGGCTGGGGCGGATGAAGGATGAAGGCACGGCAGCGACGGCACTCACGTCGATGATGAAGCGCAATTCGTGCGGCAAGGCGCTGGATGTGGCGCGGATGGCGCGCGACATGCTGGGCGGCAATGGCATATCGGATGAGTTCGGCGTGATCCGGCATATGGTCAATCTGGAAGTGGTCAATACCTATGAAGGCACGCACGATGTGCATGCATTGATCCTGGGGCGTGAACAGACCGGCATTGCCGCGTTTGGCAATTGATTTACAGAGCCTGCCAGCGATGACGTTCTTTGGTTTCCAACATGCAGAAAATCTTGTCGGCTCGGTCGCTGCCTTATTAACCACGTCTGCATTTGTTCCGCAGGCGTGGCTGACATGGAAAACGCGGCGCACCGATAGTGTGTCTCTCGGCATGTACGTGATATTTACCACTGGTGTCGCCCTGTGGCTGGTTTACGGGTTGCTTATCGAAGCCTGGCCCGTGATCATCGCCAACTCAATCACGCTGGCCTTGGCAATGTTTATCCTTATGATGAAATTGCGGTTTGGATAAGCAAGCGTAAGAGTTCCCACATCTCATTGTTCGATATTCGTTCCTGAATGCCCGATCACGGCTGCAGTTCCGCCTAATGACTCTGCTGCAGGCTGACGCTGATCCGGTCATGGCGGCCATGTTCGTCGAAAGCAGTAATATCGTAGCGACCGGCGGCCGGAAACTCCACAATCTGTTCGGCGGTGCCAATTTTTTTGGCAAGCAAACGTCCATTCACCATCCAGTTGATCTGTCCTCGCGAGCCGCGTATTTCAAGCCGCGCTTTCGGAAACTCCTTGCCATGCGCGTGCCGTAACACTTCACCGTCGCTCAAGCCGACAATCTTGATCGCGTGGTCCGAATGACGAATCGCGTTGCATTCAAATGCCCACGGCGGCGGCAGCACACGCTGACGCAGTCCGGCGTCCAGCCAGGGTTCCAGCGTTGACGGCCAGCGCGCGGTTTCAATGCGCTCGGTCGGATGGCGAGCACATTCGGGTGCGACGCGCTGGCTGGTGATCCGATCGACGTGGTATGCATACACCGGTGGTCCGTTTCTGAGCTTGTCCGCAAATGTCGGCGGACTTGCGCCATTCAATATCCATGCGGTTCGCTGAATCGGGCACAGACCCTGGTTGCTTTCATCGCGGCTCGTGCCCAGCGGCCAGCAAATTTTTTCCTGTGTCACAGCAGCTGGAACCGGATTCGGGCTCGCCGTACGTCCATCCGGCAACGCAGTAAAAATATCGACCAGCAGCGGCGCCGCTACGTTTGCACCAAAAAATCCGGGATTGGGAGTGCCGTCAGGACGCCCGACCCATACGCCGATCGTATAGCGATTGCTCACCCCTATCGCCCACGCGTCGCGAAATCCGAAACTGGTTCCCGTTTTCCAGGCGATGCCGCGATACGCGCCCTGCCCTTCCACCGCACGCGCAACCGGACCGCCGGTCTCCAGGATATCCCGGACGATGAATGCTGCCCCTTCACTCATCATTCGGCGTTCCTGCTTCGGCGCGCCGTGTATGAAGCGCGGTGCAGCGGCAAGCCCCTTGCGCGCCAATGATGAATAAGCGCCGACCAGGTCTTCCAGGGTCGCCCCGGCGCCGCCGAGAATCACACTCAGGTTGGGTTCCGCGCCACGCGGAAATTCCAGTTTGAGACCGCCGCGCCGCAGCATCGCGACGAACCGGGCCGAACCCAACTGTTCCAGCACCTCCACGGCGGGAACGTTGAGCGATTTGACCAATGCTTCCGACACGCTCACCGGGCCATGAAACGATTGCTGGAAATTGCCGGGCTGGTAGCCTGAGAACGACTGCGGCGTATCCGCAAGCAGCGACTCGGAATGGATCAAGCCTTCATCCAGCGCAAACGCATACAGGAAAGGTTTCAGGGTAGAGCCCGGCGAACGCGGCGAACGCACCATGTCGACATGACTGAACCTGTCCTTGTCGGTAAAGTCCGCGGAACCTGCATAAGCCAGCACTTCGCCGGACGTATTGTCGATTGCCATCGCGGCAATCGAGACGCGCGCCGGCAGGTTGCGAACCCGGTCGCTTAAAAGCCCTTCGACCATCGATTGCGCCGTCGCATCGATGGTGGTGTCGATTCTGGTCCTGCCGTTGGCATCCTGCTTGATGCGTTGCGCCAGCAGCGGCGCGAGCAATGGTTCGCGCACGGTCTGCGCGTAGACCGGTTCGGTAAGCGCATCAGAGATCGCGGCGTCGGACCAGCGTCCGCTCATGCGGCGCAGTACTTTATCGCGTGCCGCCTGCGCCTTTTGCGGATACCGGTCCGGCCTCAACCGGGAAGGCATCTGCGGCAACACGGTAAGCAATGCCGCTTCCGCGTGGGTCAGCCTGCCGGAGGACTTGCCGAGATAGGCACGGCTGCCCGCCTCCACGCCTTCCAGCACGCCGCCCATTGGTGCGTAGTTCAGGTACAGCGCCAGAATGTCGCGTTTGGAATAATGCCATTCGATTTGTAGCGCGCGCACGATCTGTCGCAGCTTTCCGGGAATGGTGCGCGGAGTCGGATCGAGAAGGCGCGCAACCTGCATCGTGATCGTCGAACCTCCGGATACGATTCTGCCGTCCGTCAGCCATTGCCAGGCGGCGCGCATCAGCGCAAACGGATTGACGCCGGGATGCCACCAGAACGTCTTGTCTTCATATGCCACCAGCGCTTCCAGATAGAGCGGCGACACGTCCTTCAGGGATACCGGATGCCGCCAGACATGCTCCCTGTCCGGAAAGGCACGCAACGGCGTTCCATCACGTGCGACGACCACTAGCGCATAAGGAGAATCACGTCCCGGCACAGGCAAAGGGAAAATGCGGTCCAGTGCCAGCAATGTCATCGTAGCGATCAGCGCTGCGACCCACCAGCGCTTGCGCCGTACGAACATCACGTCGCGCAGTGCCGTCGATCGCACTGCGCGAGATAGTTGCCGCAAGAGTTCCATCGCGTTCAGGGCTTGACGTCGCCCTTCCCGGCAACGGCCGGTTTTACCGCTGCGCTTGCGGAATTCACATCGACCACCGATACTGTGTCACTTCCGCCTGCAAGGCCGAACAAACCCGGGCGGTACATGTCTTCCGCATACAGTGGAGGCACGACGAACTTGCCCGGAGTCACCACGCGCGCACGATAGAACAAAGTGAGCGGATTGCGATCAAGCCGCACCGCGGCGACGAAACGATCATCGCGAAATTCGACGTGCTTGATGCGTTGGTCGCTCATCGCCTGCGCGGGGTTCACGCCGGCGATATTGACGACGCCCATTTGCTCGCCTTGCACGATATTGAGATTCTCGATTTCCAGGCCTGCCGGAATCCGGTCGACAATCATGCCGGTCGAAATGGGTGTCTTCGATTTCGCCGTTACGCGCACGACAATCACTTCGCCGACCTTGAGCGCCCTGCCGGATATCGCCGTGCCGTCCGGCGTATGCATGGTGCGCAACAGTTCGATCGGATCGTTTTTTGACGCAGGCTGCTTGACCGGATTTCCTGTCAGGGACAGCTCCACATACAAGCGCTCCTTGTGCGTATTGGTAATCTTGAATCCGTTTGCCAATTCCGCCGGCAATAGCTCACGGAAGTGAGTGCCCTTGCTTGCAAGCTCTTCCTGCTTGCCGCCTGTGTCCAAGCCGGCGGTCCACGGTCCGCCGCCATCGCCGCTGTAGGACCGGCCCACCATGAACAGCGCGAGTTTTTCCTGGGTACTGTAATAGCGCGATTTTTCCATCTCGCCTGCAATTATCGCCACCAGATTCTCACGTTCTCCCTCGCCGACCTTATGACGTTCGAGCAATGCATAGGACATTGCCGCATCGCGCAATGTGCTGCCGTAGTCGAATCCCCAATAACCGCCATCGCGGCCTTTGCGCAAGCCTTCACTGATCGCCGCATTGCTCCTGTCGCGGTCGCCCATCAATTTGAGGGCGATGCCAAGCTGAACCAGCGCCAATCCGGAATGGGCATGCGCCCTCGATTCATGCAATTGCCTCAAGGTTGCCAATGGCGCCTTGCTTTCCCGCGCAAGAATATACGCTCCGAATGCGAGCACGTTGAAGCGTCCGTTATCGATATTGCGATTCTCGTTCCATATGCCGGTGCCGGCATTGCCGCTTGGCGGATTGGCCGGCAAGCGGGAAACGCCTTCCTGCAAGCCGCGCAGCAGGAAATCCATCGCCTTGCCGTACATCGCATCAGGTACGCCGAATCCCTGCTCGCGTGCATCCTGCAGGAAGCCGGTCACATACGCCGACAACCAGTATTCATATTCGGACATGTTGCCCCACAGGCTGAACCCGCCGTTGGGCGCCTGCATTGCACCCAATCGCGCAACCGCGCGGTCAAGCATTTCCACGCGCTGTTCGCGCGTGTACGGCTTGAGGCCGAAGCTGCGCGCCGCATCCTCGTCGATGAACACATGCGGATAAGCGGTGCTGGTGGTCTGTTCGGTGCAACCGTACGGATAAGTAAGCAATCCCTGTATCGCTGCGCGAATGTCGATCGGCGCCTTGTTCGACACCACCACGTGCGCCAGAGCCGATCCTGGATGCAGGCCTGAAAGCTCGGCATCCTTGATGTCAAGCGATTCGCCCGGATTGATGTTGTAGCGCTTCGTGAATTGCTGTTGCGGTGTCGGCGCCTGCACCATCAATGGGAAGGAACGCTCCAGCTTGATCTGCTGGCCCGTGACTTGTACCGCGACCTGGTGCAGGCCTGGAACGGCTTTGGCATCGATCGGGAATCGCAGGGTACGTTTTTCCTGGTCCTTCAAGGACACGCTGCGCTCGGCTTCCTGCACCTGCAGGCCATCGTTGCCTTTGAGACTGATCTTCAACTGTTGCGTGCCGCCGGAGAGGTTATGCAGATCCAGCGCAACGATCCCGCTGTCGCCAAAAGACAAAAATCGTGGCGTGGCAAGTTCGGCGATCAACGGCGCCGCCACCGTCATTTCGGCATCTTTCGAGCCGAAGCGCTCCGCCGCGGCCACCACTGCCATCAAGCGCAAGGTGCCGTTGAAATCCGGAAGCGCCAGCGGAATTTCGGCTTCGCCTTGGTCGTTCAACATGACCGGTCCGCTGAACAGGTCGACCAGCTTCACTTTCTTGGGCAGACTGCGGCTCGCCTTGGGCGTGTCGTCGCCGCCGAATTTCAGCTTGCCCTTCTGTCCCTGCATCTTCTCGATCAGGCGTCCATAGATATCGTGCTGATCCGCGCCGTAGCGCAGTTTACCGAAGAAAAATCCATGCGGATCGGGCGAAGCGTAACGCGTGATGTTCAGGATACCTACATCGACCGCCGACAGCGTGACAAAGGCTTTCTGTCCTTTTATCTCCGGCGCCTTGATTTTCACTTTGACCGTAGTCTCAGGAAGCACTTTCTGCGGCGCCTCAAGTGCGACATTCAGCTTGCGCTCAGCCCGCTCCAACGGAAGATGGACAATGCCGAGTGCGCGCGCCGGCGTCACCTTTTCGCCCTCGTTCCCTGGGCGCAGCACCATCACCGAGACGTACAGATCATGCCGTTTCCATTCGCGATTGAGTGGAATGTCAACCATAGCAGTCGTCCCGGAAACCGTAATCCGCTTGAACCATAACGTGCGATCGCCTTCAACCGAAATCAGGGCTTCGCCTTTGTGCGGCGGCGTGATGGTCAGCCGCGCCGTATCGCCTTCACGATAACCCGCCTTGTCGAGCTTGAGCGCGACCCGGTCCGGACGTACGCCCTGCGTTTCATCCGCGCGCGCGCTCCAGCCTGCATAAAAGCGGTAGCTGAGTTGCTGATTCGTTTCGGGATCGGAAATTTCGACGCGATAGCGCCCGTAGCGCACCGGCAGCCGAAGCTTGCCGCGGGCGCCTGCCGGCACCGTCACCGATGAAGTTTCCACCAATTCGTCGGTCTCCGAGAAGCCGGAATGCCAGCCGCGCTGATCTTCAAAGCGCCAGTAATATTCGCGATTTTCACGGAACAGGCGCACCGGCATCGCCGGTGCCGGCTTGATGTTGCCGTCACGATCGGCACGCACCACTTCGAATTCGACCTGGCTGTTTTCGACAGCATACTCTCCCGTGAACAAAGGCCGCACACCGACCAACACCGGTGCCGGCCACACCACGCGCTCAATGGAGCGTACCACCGGACGTCCGCCTGTTTCAAGCAGGCTCATCGTTGCACGCACGGTAAAAGGCGAACGGCGTTTTTCAGTCGGCGACAAATCGATTTCGGCCTTGACGACACCTTGCTCGTCCAGCGCCTGTTCGTGCAATTCCTTGCGTGTCTTGAACTCATTGTCCGCCACATCGCCGAACTCAAATCCCGGAAACTGTTTCGCGAGCGGGTTCTTGTTCCGTTCGAACTGCGCCACACCCAGCAAACGATTGCCGGCCGCCGGGGCGCCGTATAAATACATACCGCGTACATCAACCGTAAACGCATCGCCCGGCGCCAACATCGGCTGTTTACTGGTCAGATCCAGCTTCATGCGCTCGGGCAGAAACTCTTCCACGCCGAATCGGAATACCGTACTTGGGATTTTGTCGGCAGGATCGGAGCGCAACTCAAGCGTCCAGAATCCGGTCGGCGCATCCGCCGGCAAGTCGAGCCGCTTGACGAAGTATCCCGGGAAACGCTCATCAGGACGCCAAGTCGCGGTAAACTGGCTGCGCCCGTCGGGACGCTTGAGCACTGCCTGTATCGGTTGCGTTGGAATGGAACGGCCATCGGCATCGCGCGCCAGTACCGACAAATCGAAACTCTCGCCGGGACGATACAGGTTGCGGCCTGAATACGCGAACAGGCGCGTGGGTTTGTAGAGCGCGCCGGTGATGTCGTATTCGGACAGGTCCAGGGCCGGCTCTTTCAATGCGAGCATCGAAATCTGCTTGTCCTTGCGCGCCAGGATTACCTTTGCATCTCTGGGCCGTTCGGCAAATGCTGCACGACCGTCGCCGTCGGTTTCGGCACGCGCCAATACCTTGCCTTGATTATCGATCCACGACAGCTCCACACCTTTGACTGCCGCGCCATCGGTCAGCGAATTGACGAAAGCATCGGCGCCTTTCGCAAACTGCCGCAGGTGCAGACCGAGGTCGCTGACATAGAAATAGGTAGTCTGATACTCGTAACGGAAGCGATTCGGCTGGCTCATCACCGCCACATACACGCCCGGTTCCTTGAGTTCGCGAATATCTTCGACCGAGATATAGGTGACGCTGCGCCGGTTGGGTTTCTGCTCGGTCAGGAAACGTCCGAGGTAGACACTTTCAGTCAGGTTGCGCAAATCATCCAGCTGATAGTTCGATACCGCTCCGCGCAAGGAGCTGCGGCGCCAGTCGTCGTCATCGTAACCGCTTTCGTCTTCATTCTCGCTCTGATTCGCGCCGTCATTTTTCTTGGGCTTGGCACGATTGATCACGCGATCGAGAAAACGCGGCAACTGATCGTTTTTCACACGCAGGAACTGAATATCGACTTCAGGCACGTTGACTGTAATCACCGGCAGGCCACCGTTCTGCTTGGCTGGCAACACCATGCCGTTGCTGGCGAAATAATAGGCCGGCGATACCGGTGCCGACAAGACCGAGTAGCGCGACTCGGCGCCCAGCTTGCTGCCATCCTTGGCAGGCAAGCCGACCTTGACCTGCACTACATAACGCGTTTGCGGTTTGATGTGAGGAAAAAACAGCAGGCGCGGATTCTCACCCACGACCCATGCGCCGGAAACCACCTTGCCGCCAGTGACTTCCGTATCTTCCGGCATGGTGCTGACTACCGATCCGTTTCCCTTGCCTGAGCGAGAATACTCGTCGGCATCATCGTCCTGGTCGCTGCCCGCTCCCGGCTTGGCCTGGTTTGCGCCGGAGCCCGGCATTTCGAATACTTGAATGAACTTGTCGTAGGATTTTCTTGCGTCAAGCGGAAGCGCGAAGGTGAGCGCCAAAGCCGGCGCGCCGTCCAAGCTGCGGTCGGCGGCATCGATCAAGGCAAATTTCGTCTCCGCCTCACTCTTCCCGGGGCCGTCAAAAAAATACCCGCCCCAGTACAGAAAAACGGCTGCCGCAACTGCGATCACTCCTATCGCCGAGCCAACGATTTTTGCACGCATGCTTTTCCCCCGAATTGAGACAGCTGGTTTTTATTGTGTATTCAAAAGACTTTTTCCTGTCAGACATTATGTCATAGCGCACAACGGCATTTATCCCATGTGTATGGGATAAATCGCACTGGATTTGACGACCGCTTTGAAAAAGCCGATAAGGAAAAATATCGATTCCGGATCAGGCCGAAATCAGGAAGGCGCCAGGAAATTTATTTGAGGTCCGGCTTGACGAGACGCGACACCACTTCCGTTGAATCATGTGCCGCGCGCCGCAGGCGATCGTTGACGCCTTGCCATTCGTTGCCGCCGGGTGGCGATTCCACCAGAATAATGTCCGCGCCAGCAGTGTCCAAGGTGCGCAACGAAGCAAACAGGTCGTGCGCATAGCCGTCGGGGGACTCCGGCAACCCAAGCTGCGCAACGGCGCCGTTCAAATGCGGAGTCCCGCGGCTCATTACCGCAATGCGCCGCCCGGCAGTAGCCAGAAGATGGAATATATCCGCCAGTTGGTCTGCTTCGACCAGCGCGACCGGTGTGCTCGGTGCGTAGTGCGACTCAAGCGTACCCGATGCACGCGGTGCTGCATCGTCCGGCGTGCGCGGCAGAATCCCGATAACGTCGGCGATGCAGTCGGCACTGATGTGTCCGGGGCGCAGCAACACCGGCCCGTGCGTCGCCATGCGAGTCAAATCCAGAATCGTCGATTCGATACCGACCTGGCTTTGTCCGCCGTCCAGGATACAGTCGACCGGATTGCCCGGTTCCGATCCGAATTCATCCCTGACATGCTGTGCCGTGGTGGGACTGACGTGGCCGAACTTGTTTGCCGACGGCCCCGCGATGCCGCCCTTGCCCGCCTTGAATTCACGCAGCAGCGCTTGAGCGACCGGATGCGATGGGCAGCGCAAGCCGATCGAATCCTGGCCGCCGGAGACGCAATCGGGGATATGTTTTGCACGCTGGAGGATCAGCGTCAGCGGACCCGGCCAAAAAGCAGCGATCAGTTTCCGCGCTTCCGGCGGAATTGCATCGGCCCAGTAAGTAATATCCGCCTCGGGGGCCAAATGCACAATCACCGGATGATTGGACGGACGTCCCTTGGCTGCATAAATCTTTGCGATCGCGGCTGGATTTTCCGCATCGGCACCCAGGCCGTAGACGGTCTCGGTCGGAAACGCGACCAGTTCGCCCGCTTCCAGCCGGCGCGCCGCGCTTTGAATTGCAGGCCGATCCAATGTCAGTTCATCGTGCATGGCAACGTGTTTTTACGACCGGATCATGCGTCGATTCCGAGGATGCCGCAGGCGGTCTTCAGATTTGCCTGCGCCTCGGGCAGCGTCGGTGCAACAAAAGTAACGTGCCCCATCTTTCGGCCACGTCGCGGATCATCCTTGCCATAGAGATGGAGGTTCGCGCCGGGCAGCGCCAGCACCCGGTCCCAGGCCGGTTCACGTAGTTGGTCCGTATTTCGATCGAACCACGAGTCGCCGAGAATGTTCAACATTGCCGCCGGAGAATGCTGACGAACATCGCCCAGCGGCAAGCGCGCCATTGCCCTGACCTGTTGCGCAAACTGGCTGGTGATGCATGCATCGATCGTATAGTGCCCGCTGTTATGAGGACGCGGCGCCATTTCATTGACCACCAGCGAACCATCCTGCAGCACGAAAAATTCAATACACAAAACACCGACGTAACCGAGCTCGCCAATGATCGCCAGCGCCGCAGCCTGCGCCTTGGCGCTGCAATCGGGCGTGATATTCGGGCTCGGCACTGTGGTCGTAAACAGGATACCGTCGCGATGCACATTCTCGGCAATCGGATACACCACCGACTGTCGGTCAGCGCCGCGCGCCGCCAGCACCGATATCTCATAGGCGAGCGGCAGCATTTTTTCCAGTACGCAAGCTACGCCGTTCATGCCTGCGAATGCGGTGCGTACTTCATCATGCGTGCGTACGCGCACCTGGCCTTTGCCGTCATATCCCATACGGACGGTTTTCAGGATTCCCGGCAATAGCGAATCCGGAATTGCATCGACATCGGCAGCGCATGCGATTACCTGATGCGGCGCCGGCAGCACCCCCGACAGAGGTGCGCACTCGGTAAAAAACCGTTTCTCTTCCATGCGATCCTGTGCAATCGATACGCATGCGGCAGACGGCGCGACAAAGGTTTTTTCAGACAATGATTGCAGGCTTAGCGCAGGGACATTTTCAAATTCGGTAGTCACCGCCACGCATTGCTCGGCAAGTTCAGTCAGCGCTGCCGCATCGGTATAGTCTGCACAAAGAAGATGGTCGGCCGCATGACCTGCCGGGCAATCGCGCTCCGGCTCCAGCACCGCGACCTTGTAACCCATTTTTTGCGCGGCATGGGCGAACATGCGCCCCAATTGGCCGCCGCCCATCACGCCAAGCCAGGTTGCCGGTGATGCGGAAGGAAGAAATGGATGATGCTTGTCGGTCATGCCGGTAATGTCATTGCAAGTGCGGCCTGGGTCTGCTTCGCACGGAAATCCAGCAGGCGTGCCGCCAAGGCTTCATCGCTTGCTGCGAGGATTGCGATAGCAGTCAACGCCGCATTGGCGGCGCCGGCTTCGCCAATCGCGAAAGTCGCGACCGGTATGCCCTTGGGCATCTGTACGATCGACAATAATGAATCTTCGCCGCGCAGATATTTGGACGGAACCGGCACGCCCAGCACCGGCACGATGGTTTTAGCGGCCAGCATGCCCGGCAAATGCGCGGCGCCGCCGGCGCCGGCAATGATCGCGCGCAGTCCGCGTTGACGCGCCGACTCGGCATAGGCAAACATCTGGTCCGGCATGCGGTGCGCCGATATGACTTGCGCTTCGTGGGCAATACCGAATTCCTTCAGCATCGCGACCGCGTGCTGCATCACTTCCCAGTCGGACGATGAGCCCATCACCACGCCAACCAACGGCGTATCTGCAGACACTTTGGCAGTCATATCACTCCTCCAGAGTTGCACCGGTCAGGCGCGTCAATGCTTCGCGGTATTTCGCACCGGTCTTGTCGATGACGTCGGTCGGCAATGGCGGTGCGGGCGCAGTCTTGTTCCAGTCGGTGAGCGTTTCCAGATAGTCGCGCACGAATTGCTTGTCGAATGACGGCGGCGACATGCCGGGCGCATACGAATCGGCGGGCCAGAAGCGCGAAGAATCGGCGGTCAGCACTTCATCCATCAGGTGCAGGGTACCCTCTTCGTCGAGGCCGAATTCGAATTTGGTGTCCGCGATAATGATGCCGCGCGTCGCGGCATAATCGGCTGCCGTCTTATAGAGGCGGATGCTGATGTCGCGCATTTTTGCGGAAAGTTCGCTGCCGATGCGGCTTTCCATCTCGGCAAAGCTGATGTTTTCATCGTGTTCGCCGAGATCGGCCTTGGCCGCGGGCGTGAAAATCGGCTCCGCCAGCTTGTCGGCCTGCCGCAAACCCGGCGGCAAGCGCACGCCGCAAATCGCGCCGCTGGCCTGATAATCCTTCCATCCGGAGCCGATGATGTAACCGCGCACCACCGCCTCGACCATGATCGGATTGAGCCGCTTGGCCACCACGGCACGGCCGCGTACCTGTGCGATTTCATCTTCGCGGACCACGCTTTCCGGTGCAATGCCGGTCAGATGGTTGGGCACGATTCCATCCAGTTTGGCGAACCAGAAATCGGACATCTGGTTCAATACCATGCCCTTGCCCGGGATCGGCTCGTTCATGACGACATCGAAGGCCGACAGGCGATCGGTGGTCACGATCAGGATTTTGTCGTCGCCGACCGCGTAATTGTCGCGCACCTTGCCGCGCCCAAGCAGCGGCAATGAGGTGATGGTGGACTGGTAAAGACTGTTCATAAGCGCTCTAAAAAATCAAGACCGGCGGGTGCAAGCACGCCGCCGGTCGTGTGGTTGTTTGCCCGACAGAAGTTTACTGCACAATCTGCGACAGCTCACCCTTTTTGTACCGTTCAGCCATCTTTTCAAGCGGAATCGGCTTGATTTTCGCTGCCTGGCCCTCACAGCCGAATGCGATGAAGCGAGATTTGCAGACTTTCTTGGCTGCTTCACGCGCCGGCTTCAGGTAATCGCGCGGATCGAACTTGGACGGGTTTTCCGCAAAATAACGGCGGATCGCGCCGGTCATTGCCAAACGAATATCGGTATCGATATTGATCTTGCGCACGCCGTGCTTGATGCCTTGCTGAATTTCCTCGACCGGTACGCCGTAGGTTTCTTTCATGTCGCCGCCGAACTCGCGAATTTCAGCCAGCAATTCCTGCGGAACCGATGATGATCCGTGCATCACCAGATGCGTATTCGGAATCCGTGCGTGGATTTCCTTGATGCGTTCGATGGCGAGAATATCGCCGGTCGGCTTGCGCGAGAATTTGTATGCGCCGTGCGACGTGCCGATCGCAATCGCCAGTGCATCGCATTGCGTCAGCTTGACGAATTCCGCCGCCTGCGCCACATCGGTCAGCAATTGCTCGCGCGTCATTTTGCCGTCCGCACCGTGGCCGTCTTCCTTGTCGCCCATCATGGTTTCGAGCGAGCCGAGTACGCCCAGCTCCGCTTCCACCGTCACGCCGATCGAATGCGAAAACTCGACTACCTTGCGCGATACGTCGACGTTGTATTCGTAACTGGCGACCGACTTGCCGTCTTCCATCAATGAACCATCCATCATCACCGAGGTAAAGCCGGATTTGATTGCTGCCATGCAGACCGCCGGAGATTGACCATGATCCTGGTGCATCACGACCGGGATGTGCGGATAGGCTTCAACCGCGGCTTCGATCAGATGCCGCAAAAATGCTTCACCGGCATATTTGCGCGCGCCGGCGGAGGCTTGCATGATGACCGGCGCACCGACTTCATCGGCCGCCTGCATGATCGCGGTGACTTGCTCCAGATTATTGACGTTGAATGCCGGCAGACCGTAGCCGTTTTCCGCGGCATGGTCCAGTAATTGACGCATCGATACGAGTGCCATGGTGATTCTCCAAAACAATAAAAATTAGTTGTCGCCGATCTTCATGATCTTGAGTGCATTGGTGCCGCCGACTTGTCCCATTGGCTCGCCCCAGGTAACGACTATCATGTCACCTTTGCGCACGATGCCTTTGGCCAATAGCAAATCCTGTACCTCTTTCATGACAGCTTCCCGATCCGTGGAGTGGCGCAATTCAAGCGTGCTCACATTGCGATACAGCGACGCCTTGCGCTGGGTAGCAACGCTCGGCGTCATCGCGAAAATCGGGATATCGATGTTATGGCGACTCATCCACAGTGCGGTCGAACCGGATTCGGTCAAAGCGACAATGGCTTTCACTCGCAGATGATACGCAGTAAATAACGCGCCGTAAGCAATCGATTGATCGATGCGCGTGAAGGTGACGTTCAGGAAGTCCGCATCCAGCTTGAAGTCTTCCGACGTTTCCGCTTCGATGCAAATCGCCGCCATCGTTTCTACTGTTTCGACTGGGTATTTTCCCGAGGCTGTCTCGGCCGACGTCATCACCGCATCGGTACCGTCCAGCACCGCGTTGGCGACATCGGAGACTTCGGCGCGAGTCGGTACCGCATTGACGATCATCGACTCCATCATCTGCGTCGCGGTAATCGTCAGCTTGTTGGATGCGCGGGCCATCCTGATCATGCGCTTTTGCAGGGCGGGCACGGCTGCATTGCCGACTTCCACAGCCAGGTCGCCACGCGCGACCATGATGCCGTCCGAGGCATCCAGGATTTCCTGCAGTGCAGGAATAGCCTCGGCACGCTCGATCTTGGCAATCATTTGCGGTTTGTGCTGGTAGACGTCGCCGGCGATATTGGCAAGTTGCCGCGCCATCATCATGTCGGTCGCGCTCTTTGGAAACGACACTGCGACATAGTCGGCCTGAAAGCTCATCGCGGTCTTGATATCTTCCATGTCCTTGGCAGTCAATGCCGGCGCCGACAAACCGCCGCCCAGGCGATTGATGCCTTTATTGTTGGACAGCTCGCCGCCGATCTTGACCGTGGTATGGATTTGACTGCCGATCACTTTATCGGTGGTCAATACGATCAAACCGTCATTCAACAACAATACATCGCCCACTTTCAGGTCGCGCGGCAATTCTTTATAGTCGAGACCGACCTGCTCCTGATTGCCCAGTTCACATGCCGCATCGAGAATGAATTTGGCGCCATTGACCAACTGGATCTTTCCTAATTCAAACTTGCCGATCCGGATTTTCGGACCCTGCAAATCGGCCATGATCGCCACTTCGCGGCCGCATGATGCCGCGACCTGGCGCACCAAATTTGCACGGTCGATGTGATCCTGTGCCTTGCCATGTGAAAAATTGAGCCGCACGACATCGACCCCGGCGCGAATCATCCGCGTGAGCGTATCGATATCGCTGGATGCAGGCCCGATGGTGGCAACGATCTTGGTAGCTCTTTGCATAACAATCCTCTTGGAACCTTTGGAAAAATCACGATGCGGCCGCGGCCGTTACTGGAGTTGCTATCGTGCAGAGTCCTTCGGAATCACTGATCACTGTTTACGTTGCAGCAGAATTTCCACCGCTGGCAAGGTCTTGCCTTCCAGGAATTCCAGGAAAGCGCCGCCGCCGGTCGATATATAGCCGATTCGATCGGCGATACCATATTTTGCGATGGCGGCCAGCGTGTCGCCGCCGCCCGCAATTGAAAACGCCTTGGAATTCGCAATCGCCATGGCCAGGGTTTTGGTGCCCTCGCCGAACTGGTCGAATTCAAAGACGCCTACCGGACCATTCCAGACAATGGTGCCGGCTTGCACGAGTTGCCCGGCCAGCATGGCCGCAGTCTTCGGTCCGATATCGAGGATCATGTCGTCGTCGGCCACATCATGAACATCCTTGACGGTCGCAGCGGCGCTTGATGAAAACGCTTTCGCGCACACCACATCGACCGGGATCGGCACCGATGCGCCGCGCTTGGCCATCATGTCGATAATTTCCTTGGCATCGTTGACCAAATCGGCTTCCGCCAGCGATTTACCGATTTTCAGGCCGGCAGCCAGCATGAAGGTATTGGCAATGCCGCCGCCGACGATCAGGTTATCCACCTTGTCGGCGAGGGTTTTCAGGATGCTCAGCTTGCTTGACACTTTGGAACCGGCCACAATTGCCACCAGCGGACGCGCCGGCTGACCCAAAGCCTTGCCCAACGCATCGAGTTCTGCCGCCAGCAATGGCCCGGCACAGGCGATCGGCGCGAATTTGGCAATCCCGTGCGTGGTCGCTTCGGCGCGATGCGCGGTGCCGAATGCATCGTTGACATAGATGTCGCACAACTTCGCCATCTTTTGCGCCAATTCGTCGTTGTTCTTCTTTTCACCCTTGTTGACGCGGCAGTTTTCCAGCAATACCACCTGTCCCGGCTGGACGTCCACGCCGTCGACCCAGTTTTGTATCAACTCAACCGGACAGCTTAGCAATTCGGACAACCGTTGCGCGACCGGCGCCAAGGAATCCTCAGGCTTGAATTCGCCTTCGGTCGGACGTCCAAGATGCGAAGTCACCATCACTGCGGCGCCGGCTTGCAGCGCCTGTTGAATTGCCGGCACCGATGCCCGAACACGGGTATCTTCGGTGATATTGCCTGCATCGTCCTGCGGCACGTTAAGATCGGCGCGAATGAAAACGCGTTTGCCTTTCAGTTTGCCTTGGGTGATGAGGTCGCTCAGTCGATTGAATTGCATGGTTCCTAGCGTCGTCAGGAATTGGGGGAACGCTATTTTACCGCACCGCATCAGCCCGAAAAACCGTTTTTACGCGACCCAAGCCAAACGGACGTTTTTTATAAAATCGGACAAGGCACCAATGAGCAAGCCAAGACGGGTAATTTCTTGCCGCTGCCGGCATTACCCACGTCGACCCAAAACCGCCGCGGGCGGCTCCCATATCTGAATTAAAAGCGTATCAATAGACGCAATTTTCTTGAAACGGCAGTTCAACGAGGGAGTTTTCCCGGGTCTGAATCCGTTAAAATCGACGTTTTGCAACAATTTGGAGAATTCAAGATGTCCATGGCCGACCGCGACGGAAAAATTTGGAAAGATGGCAAGCTGGTCGATTGGCGCGACGCCACTATTCATGTGCTGACCCACTCCCTGCATTATGGATTGGGCGTGTTCGAAGGTGTGCGTGCTTACAAGACACCGCAAGGTACGGCGATCTTCCGTTTGAAGGAACACACTCAGCGCTTGTTCAATTCGGCCAAGATTTTCCAGATGGCGATCCCGTTCGACATGGAAACCATCATGGCTGCGCAACGCCAGGTGGTTCGCGAAAACAAACTGGAATCATGTTATCTGCGTCCACTGGTATGGATCGGTTCGGAAAAGCTGGGCGTATCCCCCAAAGGAAACACCATCCACGTCGCCATCGCTGCATGGCCTTGGGGCGCTTATCTGGGCGAAGAAGGTCTGGCAAAAGGCATTCGCGTCAAAACATCGTCGTTTACCCGACACCATGTGAACGTTTCAATGGTCCGCGCCAAAGCGTCCGGTTACTACATCAATTCGATCCTGGCCAATCAGGAAGCACTGACCGATGGCTACGACGAGGCATTGCTTCTGGATACCGAAGGATATGTTTCCGAAGGCGCCGGCGAAAATGTATTCGTCGTCAAGAACGGCACCATCTACACGCCGGATCTGGCCTCATGCCTTGACGGCATTACCCGCGACTCGGTATTGACCATGGCGCGTGATCTCGGCATCGAAGTCAAGGAAAAGCGCATTACCCGCGATGAAATGTATTGCTGCGACGAAGCGTTCTTTACCGGGACAGCCGCTGAAATCACACCGATTCGCGAACTCGATAATCGTCAGATCGGTACCGGAAAGCGCGGCCCGATCACTGAAAAACTGCAATCGTTATTCTTTGAAGTCGTCGCCGGTAAAGCACCGCAATATCAGCATTGGCTGACCCTGGTATAACAAGTTCTGGAGAATTCCATGAGTGAAAAAATCGAAGTTGCGCCGCCGGTAGAACTGGAAGATGCCAGCTACGAGTCGGCATATTGCCCGAATCCGAAGATGCCGATATGGTCGTCGCATCCGCGCGTCTATCTGGATTTTGCGGCAAATGGCGAAGCGAAATGCCCTTATTGCGGCACGGTCTACAAGCTGAAGCCGGGTACAGTCCTTAAAAGTCATTAAAACCGTCTCCAAAAATGAGAAATGCCGTCATTCCGAGCATCGCGAGGAACCTCATCCGACCGCAGTGGCACCGGAGATGGCGATTCCTCGTCACCCTGCCCGTCGGAATGACAGGTTATGAGGTTAAAGGCTTTAAGCAAGTAATCGATCCGAACCGATGACTTATCGCGCCCCGCGCTGGCTGCCCGGCGGCCACCTGCAAACCATTTATCCTGCGAAATGCATAGGCAAACCGCAAGTCGTATTCCGGCGTGAACGCTGGAATACGCCGGACGGCGATTTCATCGATATCGATTTTGTGGACGGTGAGCCCGGCCAGCCGCTCGTCGTATTGTTTCACGGCCTGGAAGGATCATCAGACAGTCACTATGCGCGTTCGCTGATGTCGCACATCGCCGCGCTCGGCTGGTCCGGCGCGGTACCCCATTTTCGCGGCTGCTCCGGCGAACTGAACCATGCTCCGCGTTTTTATCACTCCGGCGATGCAGAAGAAATAGCATGGATCCTGGAGCGCATCGCGGCAAACCGTGCACAAGATCAGGCCGGAAAGCTTTATGCTGTCGGCGCATCCCTGGGTGGCAACGCCTTGTTGCGCTGGCTCGGAGAAGCGCAGCATCAAGCCGAAATCGTGGATGCCGCCTGCGCGATTTCGGCACCACTCGACTTGGCTGGCGGCGGAGCTGCGTTATCGCGTGGTATGAATATGGTGTACACCAAGGCATTCCTGCAAACACTCAAGCCGAAGTGCATTCAGAAACTGCATCAGTTTCCCGGCTTGTTTAAGCGCGAAACGATGTTGAGTGCCCGCAATTTATACGAGTTCGACAATGTCGTCACCGCACCACTGCATGGTTATCGCAATACCGATGACTATTGGGATCGTGCCAGCGCAAAGCATGTGCTTGATGCCATCACGGTGCCGACATTGGTGTTGAATGCGCAGAATGATCCTTTCCTCCCGGCACAATATTTACCGCAAACGGCATCGCACTGCGTTACGCTCGACTATCCCCTTGAAGGTGGCCATGTCGGCTTCGCAGCCGGATCGTTTCCAGGTTCCATCGATTGGCTGCCGCGGCGCATCATCCGGTTCCTGAATGGTGACAATCCTCAAACAGATGATTTACGCTTGCAAGTAGCATGAAAGCGATCGACTTTCTTTAACTCATAAGGGTTTGATATGGATGACATTGTCAAGCAAGCAATGGCGAAATGGCCGAATGTGCCCCATTGCCATGGCTGGCTGGCACTGGATGCTCGCGGCGGCTGGCGCATGCGCGATGAACAGGCGCAGGCAAGAGATCTTTCCGGCGACAAGATTGCCAATGCAACGCTGCTGGGTTTCATCAATCGCAACTACACGCATGACGATCAAGGCCGCTGGTATTTCCAGAACGGTCCGCAACGCGTGTATGTGGATCTGGAAGCCACGCCCTACATCGCGCATACCGATCCGGCACAAGGTTTTGTCTTGCATACCGGCGAACCGATGCCATCGATTGACGCGGCCTGGCTGACCGAATCAGGCCAGTTGGTATTGAAAAGTGCGGACAAAATTGCCATGCTGGACGATCGGGACATGGCGCAATGCCTGAGTCAATTGCGCATGGATGGCATTGCAGTCACCGACGAGCAATTACTGGAATGGCTGGCGGGCGAATCGGCCACGGTGAAAAACCTGAGCTTAAGTCTGGGAAATAATGCACTGCCGGTGCAGCGCATAAGGCGTGATGACCTCGCCGCGCAATTCAAATTTGTACCACGCCCGCTGGCGGACAGTACATCAGAGACGAACGCTTGAAATAATCAGGCCGTCGGCATTATCAGCGATTTTTCTGCTCGTCCTGCATTTCTTCGCGAAAGCGTGCCTTGAACTCCCGCTCCCGGGCATCGATCACCGCCTGATCGTAAAACGATGCATCCGGCGCACGCCGGGCAATCGTCAGCTGATCGATCGCTGCCGGCAGACTTCCGGTTAAAGCGTACGACTCCGCCAATGCCAGGTGCTGTAGCGCCTGCTTGCCTTGCGCGGCATAGGCTTTGGCCAATTTCGTCTGCAATTGCGGCTCCTGCCGATACTGTTGCGCCTGGTCGCGCAAGAAGCGAATCGCATCTTCATGGCGCGCCGCGGCAAGAAGCGCATCCGCATATTGATGCGCGATGCCGCGTGATAACGGATATTGCATCCGCGCCGCTTCCGCGTCCTTCAGCGCGTCGGCGCCGCGATTGACAGACAGTTTTATATCGATCGCGAGGTTGGCCAATATCGAGGATTTTGCAAGATCCGGCGAACCCTTCGCAAGGTTACGAGCCTCCTGCAACAGGGCCTGCGCTTTTTCGAAATCCCCTTGTTTGTACGCAATCAACGCAAGTCCGTATTTGGCAGCAATTAATTGCGTCTGGTTTTTTTGCTGCAGTTGACTATCGAATGCCGTGGACACATCGCGCAACCCTTGCGGCGAATTAGCCTGCAATACGCGTACGCGCGCGCGTATCAATTGAAAATCCAGGCTGTCGACACGTTGCTTGTAACGCTGATCACGCGTACGAGCCTGAATATCGGCAATACGCTCGGTCGTCATCGGATGGGAACGTAAATACGGCGGCGCACTATCGGAATGAGAGCGGGAAGCCGTCTGCAGCCGGCCAAAGAAAGCGACCATGCCCGAGCTGTCGAAACCGCCCTCCCGCAAGATCTGCAAACCGACGCGGTCGGCCTCACGCTCGGCATCACGGCTGAAATCGAGTTGCCGCTGTATCGCAAGCCCTTGCCCGCCCATCATGAGCGCCGCTGCGGCATCCGGACTTGAACGCGCGGCCAACGCACCCAACACCATCGACGCCAGTGGAATCAATGCATCCTGCCGCTGGTTACCCAGCATGCGCGCGATATGCCGCTGCGACACATGCCCGATTTCATGGGCCATGACCGATGCCAATTCCGACTCGGTCTGTGCCGCGAGTATCAACCCCGAATGCACGCCAATGAACCCGCCGGGCAGCGCAAACGCATTCAACGCCGGATCGCGTACTGCGAAAAAGAAAAAGTCGTATGTGGCTTCGCCGCGCACCTCGGGAGTTGACACAACCAAGCCCGCGCCAAAATTATTCAGATATTCAAGTGTCGGCGCATCATCCAGATAATCGCGGTCACGCCGGATCTCGCGCATGATTTGCTCGCCTAGCTTGCGTTCCATCAGGGGGGAGAGGTCGGAGCGTTCGGTGCCGCCCAGACTTGGCAAACTTTGCGCACTGGACAGCGGCGAGACGACTACAGCTGATAAAAAAACTAACATAGTACCTACGTTCGTAATCAATCGATGTGAAACCGATCCAAACGTCTGCCATATTAGCTTCCTAACAGATAATGAAAAAGATTTTTGATTCATGCTTCCATAATACCTGCAACAAGCCGGCGCCTCCTTTTAGCTTTTGTTTTCTCAACGCTTTAACACCAATGTAGACGCCGAAAATGCTAAAACTGACGAAATTCAGAATCGCAATTTAAGTTGCAACATCTCGTTATTCTTTAAAGAAAGTTGAGGCGCTATTGGCTTCACATTATTTGCAGAAAGATGAAGCCGGTGCAGGCAATCGCATAAAAACCTTTCTAAATTTTTCTGATTCTTTTTCGGCACGTTGACCCCATTCCTGATGTAGTTCCACATAGCCACATCCGAATAATTGTTTAGCCGCCAACAACTTATCTACCGCTTTCTCCGGCTGATCATTCAACGTATATATTAATGCTATACGCCTCAGGTTCGGTAGATAACCAAAGCGCTGCGCCACCCGTTCCATAAAAGCGATTTTCTCCGGAGGCATTTCTTCGCGCGCCTCGGTCTTTGAAAATTCCAGATGATCATGATACTGCGCGGAGATCGTAAAATCAGATCTGTGGTTAACGGCACCTCCTACTCTTGTCCAGCCCGCTGATTCCAATGCCTGCTCGCGAAAAGCGATAACCACGCTCCGATAATCAATAGCGGTCCCAATAAACAGTGCGCACATTAAAAAGAAGACGCCGGCTGAGTATGTCCGCGATACGCTCAAGACACGTGACCCGAATTGTTCATGATGGACCATTCCCACCAGCAACGCAAAAGGCAGCAGCACGTAGGCATACCATAATGGAAATTCCACCATACTGTGCATGAGCACCGCCATCAAACAGAGTGTGGCAAATCCTATCTCGGGGCTGATTTTCCGGCGCAGGCAACTGGTAAAAAGCCAGTAGCTCAAAATTCCGAATACTAATAGCGTAACGGGCCACCCCAGTTCGGCAGCAAAATTCAGCACGATATTATGAGCATGATTGGAATGAATGCTTGGCGCATGGCTGGCGGCCAATATTTGCTGCTGTGAAGAAAATTCACCCCAACCGGCACCAAACCAAGGATGTAACGCGCTAATCTTCCAAGCCAGTTCAAAGAATACCAGCCGCTCCGAAGACGCGCCTGCGGCCACACGTTCCGCTGCAGAGGGCGTGGATAAATTCATTAAAAAGGACGCTATTGCAGGCAGCGTTACAACCATTAAGGCATAGCTTAAAACAAAGCCTCCAATTAACCATGCCGACACTTTTCTAAAGCCTACTTTTTTCTGGTAGAAAAGCAATAACGCTGAAAAAACTGGAACGATAATCCACCCGGTTCTGGATTGTGTGAGAGTCAGTCCACACAACATGATTAAAGTTATTCCAATGGCAGTAGCAATGCGTAGACGCCTAGCCTGATATAACCACCAAGTAGAAGCAATCGAAAGGCATAGCAGAAGCGCAAGCTGATTAGGTTGCCCTATGTTTGCATAAGGACGAGGAGCCATACTTGCACTATGTTCAAGCTGAAGCACGAAAGGAATATTCGTTTCCATGCCAAAAAATTGTAGAAACGCAATTGCGACTGATAGTAGTCCTACTGACAGATATGTGTACGTCAATGTAATGCAGATCCGGGTTGAGCCTTGCTTTTGTGCTGCAACACTCGCTCCCAGTAAAACTGCTATCGCAGCGATCAAAAAATAAGCAATTGGATAAATCACATCTGAATCAATACGTACGATACCGAATATTATTTGCATAATAATAAGCACGGCCAAGCTTAAAGGCAGCGCCGCTATCCAAGGAATCTGAACATTCAGATTTTTCCCATTCCCGATTAGAGCGACGGCAATTATTACCCCGAGAATAGCGACAGCATCGTTATAAAATATAAGAATGGGCTGTGTATATAATGGCAGCAATTGTGCCAGTCCCAAACATACTGCAAACGTAATTAAAGGTTTATCACTTTGTTTATCTTTAAGAATGGGTTCCATACTAGGCATCATTTATTGGACTCAATTCGAAATAATTTCATTCTTAAAAGCAAAAAAAAACGAATTATTTAGCTTATAACATTACCTGTTATTCCTCTTAATATAGATTCGTTTAATTAAAAAAGGGACTTCATTCGAAGTCCCTTGATTTCCTACTAAAATTGCATTTTTATTACAAACGCATATTCAACATGCCGAATTATCGACCGGCGGTTTTGACAATTTTGGTAGGAATAGTATCGGAACCAGTTTTAGTATATATAAAGTTTGTACCAGAGACATCAAGAGTTCCATCAGCTTGGAACTTGTAACCACCTACTTCTGTTGTCCCATCGAACTCAAGTCGAATTGAACTTGCGGTCGGAGCTGATACGAGAAGAATAGAGCCATATTTTGGTGTAGGCCAAGCTGTTGCGTTTGGAAGGGAGCTAGCGAAAGCAGCACATTCAGTGGTTATCCCAGCATTATTCTGTATGCATTCCGCAATTCCCAATTTCGCCCCGTTCAAGCCAGAGATATTGTCACCCCATTTAGCACGGGTAATATAGTCTTGATACTGCGGAATCGCAATTGCTGCCAAAATACCGATAATCGCAATCACGATCATCAATTCGATCAGTGTAAAACCACGCTGTGCACGTTGTATCATTTTCATTGATTTCATTTTGTTTCTCCTCGGGATAAACAGGCAGGACTTGCCTTGGTTATGATGCAGCAATTGTCATGCCAAGAAGAAATATTTGTGATTTTGAATAAAACCAAAAATTCCGTGTCTGAATTACGAGAAATTCGACAAAACCGGACAAAAATTGTCACCCTCTGTCAAAATTTGTCTTTACAAGCATTTTTAAGGTGCGAATGTAAATAAAATAATATGCTTAGAATTTAATCCATCAAGTATGGGACTTGTACTTAGTAAAATAAAAACTTTATTCGAGCCCCAACCAAATCGATCACATCACCGTGCGCCATGTTACAAGCGTTCGCACCGATCGAATGGCCATTAAGCAGTGGGTAAACAGTTCCTTCAACATGGGCCAGATAATATGCTTGTGCAATCCGTGCAATAGCGGCTACTTGCAGGCCAGGTTGGCCCAAGGTAGTTAATGGTTTAGTAAGATCTATTTGTTTGCCTGCGCATGCACCATTTAGTAATTTGATCGCACAACCGGAACGCGAATTAACGCTCGGCGCTACCATTGCCCCCCGCATATTCGGATAAGGACTATCAAGAAGAAGATCCAAGCGAATGTCCTGCGTCATCGGAGCACTCGCTGCGTGCGAATTTTCTTCGCCCCCATAGATTTCGGCGATATACCGTAATCTGTACTCCGCCAATTCAACGACATCCTGATTCTGCAAAAAATGCGTCTTGATTGGCTGTCCGTTTACCTGGACTCCATTGGTGCTATTTAAATCTTCAAGCACTGCTTCACTGAAGTTTGTATGAATTACCGCATGCTCGCCGCTGATTGCGATATCTTCGATGACGACATCGTTATGGGGGCGGCGCCCGATAGTGACACGCTCTTTTACAAGAACGATTTCTTGCAATATCTTGTCGCCCTTGGTCAGGATGATTTTTGCCATGTTGTGGCTAACCGGCTTTGGCCTGTCTAAGCCAATTCAGTATGCGTGCGATCGGTCCCCGATATTCCGTTTCTTCTGATTGCACTCTGATCAAAATAACAGAAATGTTATCGCGCCCGCCGTTGTCGTTGGCTTTTTTTATGAGCTCATCACATGCGGCTTCCGAACTTGCATCTGCCGTAATTATGGTGTCGAGTATCTCCTGCTTCGACAGCATGTCGGACAAACCGTCGGAACACAGTATGTAAATGTCGCCCGGTTCGGTTTGATGTTCGTGAATCTCGACGTCGATGTCATAGTCCACTCCCATGGCTCTGGTAATCAGGTTGCGGTTCCGCGCGAATTGCGCGCCTTCCTCACTGACCAATCCGGCATCAATCTGCTCTTGCAGCATCGAATGATCGTGCGTGATTTGAACTATTTCACCTTTTCGCAAGCGATAAGCCCTGGAATCTCCGACATGCGCAACGGTGACTCTATCGTGATGGAATAGCGCGACCACCAGTGTGGTGCCCATGCCGGTATTTTCCGGATTGATGCGAGCTGCCTCGAAAATCGATTCGTTAGCATGAATAATCGATTCGACCAGCATCTGTTGAATACGCTTGCCGCGGTTTAATCGTATATCCCACTGCTGAGTGTGCAAACGTTGTTCAAGCGATTCCTTGAGCACCGAAGTTGCAATTCCGCTCGCCACTTCCCCGGCGTTATAGCCGCCCATGCCGTCTGCAAGAATCGCAAAGCCGTAATCTGCGCTGATCGCTAGCGAGTCTTCATTATGCGACCGCACCAGCCCGGTGTCAGTCCTTGCGGCAAATTTGAGCTCGACTTGGTATGGCATGAAGATTATTCGCAGCGATCGAAAAGGGATGAATATTGCAATAGAAGTACAGACCGGTTTATCGCCTGAAATCAAACTGCCCGAATTGCGACATCAGCACGGCAGAATGTGATCCAAACTAAATAACGCGATGTTAAACCTTATTTTGGTATTGTGTACAAAATGCCAATAATTTACTGCGAGGCCAGTGGGCTGTTATTCCACCCGTGCAGAAAATAATACGGGGAGCCTAAGCTCCCCGCAAGCAGACTATCACGTGTAGATTTTACCGATCGTCGCTATTACAGAATTTTTTTCAGCAATCGTGCCATTTCCGAAGGATTTTTGGTGACGGTAATGCCGCAAGCTTCCATGATCTCCAGTTTGGCTTGCGCCGTATCTGCGCCGCCGGAAATCAATGCGCCGGCGTGGCCCATGCGTTTTCCTGCAGGAGCAGTTACGCCGGCGATGAAGCCGACGACCGGTTTCTTCATATTGTCCTTGATCCAGTATGCGGCGTTGGCTTCGTCGGGACCGCCGATCTCGCCGATCATGATCACCGCATCGGTATCCGGATCGTCGTTGAACGCCTTCATGATATCGATATGCTTCAAACCGTTGATTGGGTCGCCGCCGATACCGACCGCGGACGATTGACCGAGTCCGAGCGCGGTCAACTGCGCGACCGCTTCATAGGTCAGAGTGCCGGAACGCGACACGACGCCGATGCGGCCCTTCATATGAATATGGCCCGGCATGATGCCGATCTTGATTTCATCCGGGGTAATCAGGCCTGGGCAATTCGGCCCAAGCAGTAAAGTTTTGCTGCCGGCTTTCGCCATGCGGTCCTTCAACGCCATCATGTCGCGTACCGGAATGCCTTCGGTGATGCAAATCGCCAGATCGAGTTCTGCTTCGACGGCTTCCCAAATCGCGGCGGCTGCACCTGCAGGAGGAACGTAAATTACCGAAACATTTGCGCCGGTCTTTGCTTTCGCATCCCTGACGTTGGCAAAAATCGGAATGCCTTCGAAATCTTCGCCGGCCTTTTTCGGATTGACACCGGCGACGAAACAGTTCTTGCCGTTGGCGTATTCGCGGCACATACGGGTGTGGAATTGTCCCGTCTTGCCGGTAATGCCTTGCGTGACTACTTTTGTATCTTTGTTGATCAGAATCGACATGTCTGTTCCTTGTCCTGTTATTTTCCGTTAGCCGCGGCGACCACTTTCCGCGCGGCTTCTTCCATGGTGTCGGCCGCAATGATCGGCAAGCCGGATTCGGCCAGCATTTTCTTGCCGATCTCTTCGTTGGTGCCTTTCATACGCACCACCAGCGGCACGCTCAACGACACGGCTTTGGAAGCGACAATGACGCCTTCTGCGATCACATCGCATTTCATGATGCCGCCGAAAATATTGACCAGGATGGCTTTCAATTCCGGATTCTTCAACATGATTTTGAATGCTTCGGTTACCTTCTCTGCTGAAGCGCCGCCGCCGACGTCAAGAAAGTTCGCCGGCTCGCCGCCGAACAATTTGATGGTATCCATCGTGGCCATCGCCAATCCGGCGCCGTTGACCAGGCAGCCGATATTGCCGTCGAGCGAAATGTAGGCAAGATCAAACTTCGAGGCTTCGACTTCGGCGGGATCTTCTTCGTCCAGGTCGCGATAGGCAACGATTTCCGGCTGACGGAACAAAGCGTTGGCATCGAAGTTGAACTTGGCGTCGAGCGCAATCACTTTGCCTGACCCGGTCAGGATCAGCGGATTGATTTCGGCCAGCGATGCATCGGTTTCCCAATAGGCTTTATACAGGCCTTGCAGTTGAGTGCGCGCATCGGCGATGGATGCCGGAGGAATACCGATCTTGGCTGAAATCGCATCTGCATCTACATCGGTCAGGCCGACCGAGGGATCGATTGCCACCTTGTGAATCAGTTCCGGATGCTTTTCAGCCACTTCTTCGATATCCATGCCGCCTTCGCTGGATGCCATCAGAACGACGCGCTGGCTGACTCGGTCGGTGACCATGCTGACGTAAAGTTCTTTCTTGATGTCGGCGCCTTCTTCGATCAACAGGCGGCGCACTTTCTGGCCCTGGGGCCCGGTTTGATGCGTAACCAGCTGCATGCCCAAAATGGCATTCGCGTACTCCCTGACTTGCTCCAACGATTTGGCAACCTTTACGCCGCCGCCCTTGCCGCGTCCGCCTGCATGGATTTGTGCCTTGACGACCCATACCGGACCACCAAGCGTTTCCGCTGCCTTGACTGCCTCGTCCACAGTCAAGCACGGAATGCCGCGCGGAACCGTTACCCCGAACTTCCGGAGAATTTCTTTACCTTGATACTCATGGATCTTCATGCGAGCTTCCCCTCTGACGCAAATTGAAAAGTACTAACTGGATTCGGACTCGTCGGGCTTGACGACCCAACGTGGATAATATTTGGCGACCGCGGGACCGTCGCTACGCAAGGCATGGCAGCGATCCAATTGAAATGGTTTGGTGCCTTGTGCATCGGCATCGGCGCCGTCGCGAGTTTTGAAAACATCACCGGCAAACGCTTGAACGACAGCCGTAGGCAAAATAGGCCCCAATTCTGTCAGATGCGTACACCCGTCAATCCCGGACAGTCGTTCGTTGAGTTGCTGACGAAAGCCTTTCATCAGATTGAGCCCGATCAGGGATTTATACGCCGGACCGATCGTATTGCAGTAGCCGGGATAAGGCACGGCATCCGACACTGCCTCGGCATCGATGATCGTCATCTGAGTATTAATTGTGAGACGCAGCCAGAGATCGTGGATCGGCATGCCGGCCGGACGCACGCCGGACGCGAGTTTCGCATCGCGGGTCTTGATATCTCTAATGCGGGCGTCGACATCCCATAGACCATCGTCGCGCGCGAACGCTTCGACCTCAATGGTTCGAGTGTGCTTCAGTGAGCGGCGAGACGCCGGTGGTGAAAGGGGCATATAAACCAATGCCGTGTGGAGCGGCCAAAAAAATGCCGCACTTGCGTGTCGCTGCCGTAGCTTCTACGGTAGCAGCCGCTTATGCGGCGCTGCAAAAACCGTGAAAGTGTAGCATAGCTGTGGTTGCTATTGCATACCCAGTACTTGTACTAGCTGAATTTATTATGATGCGCAGAAACACAGTTGCGGCGGTTGCCGCAACGACGGCATCCAACGCTTGGCAGCATAAACGCGTTTGAGCATTCGAACGAAAGGGCAATACGGCGATGAAGATTGTCGGCACAGCCCTCGAGGTTTCGTCTAATCGTCCGATTGATCAAGATTGCGCATAACCGCTTGAATCGCACGATGCGAAAAGCCCCGTTGCTGCAAAAAACGCATCTGCTTGGCGCGTTCCGCTGCGTCGACTGGAAGACGGCCGAACTTTTTTTGCCAAACTTCACGCGCACGCGCAACTTCATCGCTGGATAGATTGGCTTTGATTTCCGTCAGTGAATCAGGATCAATGCCGTGACTCTGTAATTCGGACAGGATGCGGTTGTTGCCGAATCGTGTAGCACGACGATGCACCAGTGACTCGGAAAACCGGGATTGAGACAGCAGCTTGGCTGCCTCCAGCGAGTCGAGCAAGGCATCGACATCATCGCCTTCATGCGCATGCCGCGCCAGCTTGCGCCCCAATTCCAGTCGGCTGTGCTCGCGCATCGATAGATAGCGCAGAGCACGTGCCCTTAAGCTGATTTTCAATGCTGGCATGGCGCGCTAGAAGATCGAAAAAATGGCGCTGGTTTGCAGCGCCATTCATGTCGTCAGCCGACTTCTTTCACTTCTTTGACATCTTTGTTTCCGGCTTTCTTTGGCGCAGGCTCCGCACCTTTAACCGGGCCCAACTCAGGCACGCCAAGCGAAGCGCGCACCTTGTTTTCGATTTCGCGCGCGAGTTCCGGACGTTCTTTCAGATAATTTCGCGCGTTATCCTTGCCTTGACCGATACGCTCGCCGTTGTAGCTGTACCATGCTCCGGATTTTTCAACAATCTTGGCATCGGAACCGAGATCGAGAATTTCACCTTCGCGGGAGGTGCCTTCTCCATACAGAATATCGAAATGCGCTTCCTTGAACGGCGGTGCAATCTTGTTCTTGACGACCTTGACCTTGGTTTCGTTGCCGATCACTTCATCACCGGATTTGATCGAGCCAGTACGACGAATATCCAGCCGGACCGATGCGTAGAATTTCAATGCATTGCCGCCGGTCGTTGTCTCCGGATTACCGAACATGACACCGATTTTCATGCGGATTTGGTTAATGAAAATCACCAGCGTATTGGTCCGATTGATCGACCCTGTCAGTTTGCGCAGCGCCTGGGACATCAGACGAGCCTGCAAGCCCGGCAGCGAATCGCCCATCTCGCCCTCGATTTCGGCACGCGGCGTCAACGCGGCGACCGAGTCGATCACAATCAGATCGACGCCGCCAGAACGTACCAGCGCATCGGTGATTTCAAGCGCTTGTTCGCCTGTATCCGGCTGGGAAATCAGGAGATCCGACAGATTGATGCCCAACTTTTGCGCATAGGTCACATCAAGTGCATGCTCTGCATCGATAAAGGCACAGGTGCCGCCCAATTTCTGCATTTCGGCAATCGTCTGCAACGTCAGCGTGGTCTTGCCGGACGACTCCGGTCCGTAAATTTCGACTACGCGTCCTCGCGGCAGACCGCCAATGCCCAATGCGATATCCAGTCCGAGCGAACCGGTGGAAACCGACTGCACTTCTTCGACCACGGCGCCTTCGGCCATGCGCATGATCGAGCCTTTGCCGAACTGCTTTTCAATTTGCGCTAATGCGGCGGCAAGGGCCTTGCTCTTGTCGGAGCCTGGTACGGATTTTTTATCGTCCATATATGTTCTTTCAACAATAGGGGGTGTAAAACGATCTGAAAGCGGGTTTTGGCGATACAAACACTACTGTATAAACAAACAGTGATTTATGCAAGTACTATTTGCGCCTCGCTGCCAAAACGGCAAATACCTCAACGCCATCTATTGTGGTTTTACTGCTGCGAAAGACCGGCGAACACAATACCGGCTTCCTTCGGAAACGTTTTGCCCACAGTGTTTCCTGGTACAGACCGTCTCCCGGCGTGTTCAGACAACGATTGTTTGCGATTCATCGCCCTGACGTTCTCGGATTTCACCAATGCGGGTGACGGATTCGCCAGCCGCTTTCAGTTGCGCCATTGCCGTATCCGCATTTTCCTTCGAGACAATGACCGCCATGCCGATACCGCAGTTAAAGACACGATGCATCTCATCGTCGGCCACGCCGCCATGCTGCTGCAACCAGGTAAACAACGGCGGCATGGTCCATCCATCGCGATGCAGCACCGCAGTCAAATTTTTCTGCAGCACGCGCGGCACGTTTTCAACCAATCCGCCGCCAGTGACGTGCACCATGCCCTTGATCTCAAGCGCGGCCATCAGGGCCAGCAGCGGCTTGACATAGATGCGGGTCGGCTCCATCAACACGTCGGCGAGCTTTCGCCCATGGAAGTCTTGCTCCAGATCGGGTTTCGCCACCGAGATGATCTTGCGCACCAGCGAGTAGCCGTTGGAATGCGCGCCCGAAGACGCCAATCCCAGCACGACGTCGCCTGGGACGATCTTGCTGCCGTCGATGATTTTCGATTTCTCCACCGCGCCGACCGCGAATCCGGCCAGATCGTATTCTCCATCCGGATACATGCTTGGCATTTCGGCGGTTTCACCGCCGATCAGTGCGCAGCCGGCCAATTCGCAGCCCTTTGCAACCCCCTTGATGACGTCGGTCGCGGTCGGCACGTCAAGCTTGCCGCACGCGAAATAATCGAGAAAAAACAGCGGTTCGGCGCCCTGCACCAGAATGTCGTTGACACTCATCGCGACCAGATCGATGCCGACCGTATCATGCCTGTTCAGATGAAAGGCAAGCTTGAGTTTGGTGCCGACGCCATCCGTACCGGACACCAGGACCGGCTCCTTGTACTTCTTGCTTATCTCGAACAGTGCGCCAAAACCGCCGATACTGCCCAATACGCCTTCGCGCATGGTGCGTTTGGCAAATGGCTTGATCGCCTCGACCAGCGCATCGCCCGCATCGATATCGACGCCTGCGTCGCGGTAAGAAAGTGAAACCTTAGGTGTGGAACTCATGATGTGATTGGCGGAAGAGACGGTAAAATAGGCGATTGAGAACCGACTGGTACAGTCGGCCGAGCCGCTATTTTATCAAATCGATCCATCCGATCCCTAAATTCATGCCATTTTCTTTCACTACAGAGCAAAGACAAACCATTGCGTGGTTGCTGCTGGGCCTTTCGCTATTGGTGCTGATGATTTTGCTCGGGCCGATCCTGACACCATTTGTCGCGGCGGCGATTCTGGCTTATGCGCTGAACCCCGGGGTCGACTGGCTGGCCTCCAGGCGGATCGGCAAACTTTATGTGCCGCGCATGCTGGCGGTTGTTGCAATATTGATTCTGCTGCTGGTTGCGCTATTGGCGCTGATATTGGTTGTGATACCGATGCTGCAAAAGCAGATTCCCCTTTTACAGGAAAAAATACCGAATTTCCTGATATGGCTGAATGACTTTATCAGTCCAAGACTGCAGGAACTCGGTATCGAGGTTCGTCTGGACAGCGCTGGAATCAAGGAAATGGTGATGCAGTACTTTTCCACCAGCGGCGACGAAATATGGGCCGCAATATTGTCTTCGGCGAAAGTCGGCAGCACGGCGGTCCTGGGATGGATCGCCACGCTATTCCTGATTCCAATCGTATTGTTTTACCTGATGCTTGACTGGCATGCGTTGCTGGTTCGATTGAGGAATACGGTTCCGCGCCGCTGGGTGAATCGCACTGTCATCATGGCAAACGAAGCCGACAGCTTGCTGGCGCAATATTTACGCGGGCAACTGCTGGTAATGCTGGTCCTCGCGGTATATTACTCGGCCGCGCTGGCAATTGCCGGCTTCGATGTCGCGCTGCCGGTCGGCATTCTTACCGGCCTGCTGGTTTTCATTCCCTATCTCGGCTTCGGGCTGGGCTTGATCCTGGCACTCATTGCAGCGGTGCTGCAGTTCGACGGATTTCACGGACTGCTTGCGGTCGCCCTGATTTACGGCGTGGGCCAGGTTGTGGAAAGCTTTTACTTAACCCCTTATCTGGTTGGCGAACGAATTGGATTGCACCCGCTGGCCGTTATTTTCGCATTGCTTGCATTCGGCCAGCTATTCGGTTTTGTGGGCGTACTGTTGGCCTTGCCCGCATCCGCGATTCTATCGGTCGCACTAAGACACCTTCGTTTCAATTATCTGAAAAGCAGTTTTTATAATCAGTCATGAAGCAATTACTGCTGGACCTGGGAGCGGATAAGCCGCAAGACCTCGACACTTTCGTAATCGGGAAAAATGACGAGTTAATGCAACTGCTTCAGCGATTTGCGCATCGTGCGACATCCGCACCAAGCGAGCGTTTTGTCTATTTATGGGGTGAGCCGGGCGCCGGAAAGACTCATTTGCTGCAAGCCCTTGCCGCAACGCCATACGCCCGCTATATCGCTGCGGAATCGCATGCGGATGCTTTCCTGTTTACGCCGGAAACAACGCTGTACCTGATCGACGACTGCCAAATACTATCGCCTGATCTGCAGATCGCCGCTTTCAACCTGTTCAACCAGGTACGCGAGCACGATGCTTCGCTGCTTGTAACCGGCGCAGTGCCGCCCGCGATGCTTCAATTGCGCGAGGATTTACGTACCCGGCTTGGCTGGGGGTTGATTTATCAGTTGCATGGGTTGACAGACGATGAAAAAATAGCGGCACTCAACCACGCTGCCGCCGCTCGTGGCCTGGTGCTGCCGCCGGGCGTGTTACCTTATCTTCTCACCCATTTTCGGCGGGATATGCGCTCCTTGTCCGCGATGCTCGATGCACTTGATCGGTATTCGCTGGAGACGCAGCGCCCAATCACTTTGCCGTTATTGCGCAGTTTGCTGCAACAGGAAAATGAACCAGCCGCATGACGAACCTAACATTATTCGATCTCGACCATACATTACTGCCGCTCGATTCCGATTATGAGTGGGGGCAGTTCCTGGTACGCATCGGCGCCGTCGAATCGGATGCATTCGCCAGGCGCAACGCCGAATTTTTCGCGCAATACCAGGCCGGCACGCTGGATCCGGTTGCTTATCTGGAATTTGCGTTCGGCACGCTGGCGCAATTCCCGCGCAGGCAACTGGATGCATGGCACGACCAATTCATGGAAGACGTCATTTATCCGGTGATTTTGCCGGCAGCGCGCGATCTGGTAAAACGCCATCAGGATGCCGGCGACCTGATAGCAATCATCACTGCCACCAATCGCTTCGTCACTGCACCGATCGCCAAGGCTTTCGGTATCGGAAATTTGATTGCCGCCGAACCGGACGTCACTTCCGGCGGCGAAATCACCGGCAGGTTTTCAGGAGTCCCTCCCTATGGAGAAGGCAAAGTCATCAATACAAAAGACTGGCTTTCTTCCCTCGGGAAATCGCTGGAAAATTTTGAACGCAGCACTTTTTACAGCGATTCGCAAAACGATATACCGTTACTGAATCTCGTAACTGACCCGGTTGCGACCAACCCCAATGCCAAGCTTGCAGCGTATGCCAAAACCCATGGCTGGCCCATCATAAAATTATTCAATGATTAAAAAGTTTATCCGACGGATTCTGGGCAGAAAAGAAAAACTCGACAACGGCACCGATCCGCTGATCCTTGGCCCCAAAGAGCATGGCATCGACCCGCAACTGGTGTCGCCGAATGCGGTGCGCGTTACGCAGACTTTGCAGGATGCCGGCTTCAAGGCATTTCTGGTGGGCGGCGCGGTACGCGATCTGCTGCTGGGCATCAAGCCGAAGGATTTCGACATCGCGACCAATGCAACGCCGGAACAAGTCAAACGCCTGTTCCGGCGCGCCTTCATCATCGGCCGGCGATTCCAGATCGTGCACGTGATGTTCGGACAGGACCTGCTCGAAGTGACCACCTTCCGCGGCGCTTCGTCGGAAGGCGCCATCAAAGATGAACACGGCCGGGTATTGCGTGACAACACATTCGGCGAGCAGCATGAAGATGCGATACGGCGCGACTTCACCATCAACGCAATGTACTACGACCCCGCAACGCAAAGCGTGCTCGACTATCACGGCGGGATGGCGGACATCCGCAACAAGAAATTGCGCGTGATCGGCGTGCCAGAAGCGCGGTATCGTGAAGATCCGGTGCGCTTGCTGCGCGTGGTGCGCTTCGCCGCAAAACTCGACTTCACAATCGATTCCGCAACCAGGGCGCCGATATCGGTGATGGCGCCGCTGATCAATAATGTGCCGGCGGCGCGTGTTTTTGACGAAATGCTGAAGCTGCTGATGAGCGGCCATGCGCTTGCATGCCTCCACCAGTTACGCAAGGAAGGTTTGCATCACGGCTTGCTGCCCTTGCTCGACGTTGTGCTGGAACAACCGCTCGGCGAAAAATTCGTCAGACTCGCATTGGCCAGTACCGATGCGCGCATTCAGCAAGGCAAACCCGTGTCTCCCGGATTCCTGTTCGCATCGTTGTTATGGCATCAGGTCGTGGAAAAATGGAATGCGTACCAGGCCGCCGGTGAGTATCCGATTCCTGCGCTGCACCTGGCTGCCGACGATGTGCTCAGTAGTCAGACCGAGAAGCTTGCGCTACAACGCAAGATCGCGTCCGATATGCGTGACATCTGGGCGATGCAGCCACGATTTGAGCGACGCACAGGCAAGTCGCCATACAAATTGCTCGAGAATATGCGGCTGCGCGCGGGCTACGATTTCTTGTTGCTGCGTTGTGCATCGGGCGAGATCGATTCTGAACTCGGCGAATGGTGGACGGCATTCATCGACGCCGATGCCACGGGGCGCGAAGCACTGATCGCCAGCAAGCCGAAATCCGGAAGCACAAGCGGCAGCGCGAAAAAACGTTCTCGCGGCCGCGGCGGAAGAGGCCGCGCCAAAGAACCGGTTGTGAACGAAGGCGGCGAATGACCGGAGCGCGGATTACTGCGTATATCGGCATCGGCGCAAATCTGGGTAACGCGCGCGCCAGCGTGGAAAAAGCCATTCAACAACTGGATACATTGCCGGCAACGCGGCTAACCGGCCAATCGTGCCTATTTCGCACTGCTCCGATTGATGCCGGCGGTGATGATTACATCAATGCGGCAGCGCGTATTGAGACTCGGCTGCAACCGGGCGAACTTCTGCAAGAACTGCAATTGATGGAGCAGGCGGCAGGACGCGAACGCCGGTTCGTCAATGCACCGCGTACGCTCGATCTCGATATTCTGCTTTTTGGAAGCCAAGAGATCTCAACCGAGTTGCTGACCGTTCCGCATCCGCGCCTGACACAACGTGCGTTCGCGCTGATTCCGTTGTTGCAAATCGACCCGTTGATTGCGATTCCAGGGAAAGGTCCGGCTCACAGCTTCGTAACTGCGGTTGCGGGACAGGTAATCTGCAAGATATAAGATTCATCTGACAATACCTGGCTTCCGACTTCCGTTACGTAATATTTTTCTTAACCGACATGCAAATCCCTGTTATCTTCCAGACCGTCGGATTGCTGACTTTATCAAACGTTTTCATGACGGTCGCCTGGTACGGCCACTTGAAAAATTTTTCATCGAAACCATGGTGGATTGCAGCGCTGGTGAGCTGGAGCATTGCCCTGTTTGAATATGGCCTGCAGGTTCCGGCGAACCGGATCGGGTATACGGAATTCAGCCTGCCGCAGCTGAAGATCATGCAGGAAGTGATTACACTGCTCGTGTTCGTCCCATTCGCAATCTTTTATATGAACCAGCCGTTCAAACTCGATTATGTATGGGCGGCGCTGTGTATGATTGGCGCAGTTTATTTTATCTTCAGAACATGAATTTCGATAAATACAGGTATGTCGTTGTAGAAGGACCGATCGGTGCGGGCAAGACAACGCTCGCGCGCAGAATCGCCGAGCGTTTCGGCGCCCAAACCCTGCTCGAGATGCCGCAGGAAAATCCTTTCCTCGAAAAATTTTATCGCGATTCCGTTCGCTATGCATTGCCGGCGCAGATGTTCTTTTTGTTCCAGCGTATGAATCAGCTGCGCGATCTGGCTCAGGCAGATCTATTCAATGCGCCCGTGGTATCCGATTTTTTGCTCGACAAGGATCCGATCTTTGCGCGGCTGACGCTTGGCGATGATGAGTTCAATCTGTATCGGCAGCTGTACGAGCATTTGCGCCCGCAAGCGCCTGTGCCTGATCTTGTTATATATCTGCAGGCACAGCCGGAGACCTTGATCGAGCGCGTTAAAAAACGCGGCATCCCAATGGAAGCCGGCATATCCGAAACCTACCTGTACCTTCTTTGCGAGAGTTACAGTCGTTTCTTTTATCATTACGAAACCGCGCCGCTGCTCATCGTCAATAACGAACATTTGAATCCTGTTGAACGTGATGAAGACTTTGATTTGTTGATAAATCGCATCGAAAACATGCGCGGCAAACGCGAGTTTTTTAATCTTGGAGAATGACGATGTCGGGATATCTGCAAGACCATGAACATGCCGGACGCCGTAAAGCGATCACCATCCCTGCATTGGCGGTATTGCGCGCCAAGGGTGAAAAATTTACGATGCTCACCTGTTACGATTCAAGCTTTGCCGCCTTGATGGACCGATGCGGCGTCGAGATATTATTGGTGGGAGACTCGCTTGGAACAGTGTGTCAGGGACATAGTTCAACACTGCCGGTTTCGATCAATGACATCACCTACCATACGGCCTGCGTTGCGCGTGGCAACCAAACCGCCTTGTTGATGGCCGACATGCCGTTCGGTACTTACGGCACACCGGAATCCGCATTTCATCACGCAGTCCTGCTTATGCAGGCAGGTGCGCACGCGGTCAAACTGGAGGGCGGTGCCTGGCTGGCCGAGACAGTACGTTTCTTGACCGACCGTGCGGTTCCGGTGTGCGCGCACATCGGCTTGACACCTCAATCGGTTCATCAATTCGGCGGCAACAAGGTGCAAGGCAAGACTGCGGAAGGAGCGGGAAAATTGAAAGCCGATGCCTTGGCTTTGCAATCGGCCGGCGCCTCCCTCCTTCTGCTTGAAGCAATTCCTGCAGCACTTGGAAAAGAAGTGACCGAATTACTGACGATTCCCACCATTGGGATCGGCGCAGGGCCGGATTGTTCCGCGCAGGTGCTGGTGATGCACGACATGCTGGGCGTGTTCCCCGGTCATCGACCGCGTTTTGTCAGGAACTTCATGGAAGGTCAAACCGGCATAGATGGCGCCGTAAATGCTTATGTCACTGCAGTAAAAAACAAGACGTTTCCCGCTACCGAACACTGCTACTAATCCTCGTACCGCGCGAAGCTGTCTTGCAGCTTCGCAGCCAAATCCTCCGGACAACTGACGGTAACACCCAAGTCGCGCAGCAAGCCGTCCTGCAGGCCATAGATCCAGCTATGGATGGTGAGCGCTTGGCCACGTTCCCAGGCATCTTGCACGGTCGTGGTTTGGCAGACGTTCGCTACTTGCTCGATCACATTCAACTCGCACAGACGATCCTGTTTTTCGCGATTCGGCAGAACATCCCCCAAATAACGCTCATGCTTCTGATGCACATCCTGCACATGCCGCAGCCAATTGTCGGCAATACCCACGCGACGGCGTGCGAGCGCTGCATGTACGCCCGAGCAGCCGTAATGCCCGCATACGATGACATGCTTGACGCCTAATACATCAATCGCAAACTGCAATACCGACAAACAGTTGAAATCAGTATGCGCGACCACGTTGGCGATATTGCGATGAACGAACAGCTCGCCTGGCAGCAAACCGACTATTTCGTTGGCGGGCACGCGGCTGTCGGAACATCCGATCCACAAGTATTCCGGCGACTGCTGCGCTGCCAGTTTTTTGAAAAAATTCATATCCCGCCCCAGCATGGAATCCGCCCATTGCCGGTTGTTGCTGAACAATTGTTCGAGCGTGGATGCGTCTTTATCTTGTTCTGTCATGTTATGCCGTCATTTTGCGATTTCTTGTCGACTGATCAAGAAAATGATTCGAGCCCCGATTTTATCGGATTTGGCTATTCAAAGCATCTGAAAATATACTGTCGTTCCAAGCAAGACGGGTATGTCTGCTTTGAATTAACGTAATTCCCGCCTGCCCTCCTCCTGCTTTCGGCGCATTCATTCAGATTGTGGCAAGAATGGCGATGTGAAGCGTTGCATGAAGCGCTTGTCGATGCGGTTTTTCCAACGCCATACCCAGTTTCCTTGCCACACCAACCCGTACCATGAAGCGATTGCGTGCCGATCCCCGGTCGATAACAGCGACAAATAATCGCGTTGCGGCTGATAAGCGATCAAGTCCCGGCCCGACGTGGAACGTAACAGATTTTCAGCCAGTATCGGGCCTTGGCGAACCGCAAACACGCCGGCTTTCGACCGTCTGCGCTGTGGATCGGTTGCGATATCGCCGGCCGCGAAGACATGAGCATGGCTCGTCGACTGCAAATGCGTGTTCACCGAAAGGAAACCATTGTCGACGCATGCCAGACCGGATGCCGCTATCCATGGCTGCGCGGCCGCGCCGGTAGCCCACACCAATGCATCAAATGAAGCATTGCTGCCATCGGCAAAGTGCAATTTTCCTTCCTCTATCTGCGATACGGCGGCATTTGTCCGCAGTGCCACGCCCGCATCCGCAAGCCGCTTCGCCATCAGGCGCGCGGAACGGCGCGGATAGCCGGGCAACAGTTCGTCACGTGTCACCAGCGACCACTTCACCCGATCGCGACGCGACGCCAGCCGGTGCGCCATTGCCAGCACCATTTCTACGCCGCCGGCGCCGCCGCCAGCCACAATCAAATGAACCGGTCTTTCCAGACTATCGACTTCTTCCTGCAACTTGCGCCAGCGCTGCAGGAAGAGATCGATCGGCTTCACGCTTAATGCATGTTCGCGCGCACCGGGAACCGAGAATAAAGGTGGCGCTGAACCAATATCGACCGACACAACGTCAAACGGCCATTCGCGCTCATCAGCTGTTGCCACATTTCGTGAAAGATCCAGTTGATCAATCTCTGCACGGACCAGCGACACATTTGCGGCCTCAGCCAATGGCGCCAAATCGACATGGCATTCACTGGGCCGGTAATGCCCCGCGATCAATCCCGGCAGCATTCCGGAATAAGGGGTATGCAATTCGCGCGACACGAGGGTCACATCGACTTGCTCAAGCCATTGATGTCTCTGGACACGCAACGCCTCCAGGACAAAAAGATGCGCATGACCACCGCCAATTAAAAGCAAACGTTTGCGCACTTATTCGGAATCTATTTTTCGGAGAAAGAAATGTCACCATACCACGCCCGCGCCTGCTGTCCGCTGTTGTCGCCGTCGGTCATGATGGCGACCAGGTGAATCTCGGTAAAATCTTCACCGAAGGCTGCTTTCAGGTCGTCACGAACATTGCGCTTGTGGGCTACCCATGTTCCAGTATCCGCCGCACCGCTATTGACCGCCAGCATTCTCGCCTGTGAAGTAAACGGATTCGACCAGCTTGCGCCAATCAGATTTTTGCTGGCCCAGACATAATTAAGAGCCTTGGTCGACAAGCCGAGAAAACCGCGCTCGACTACAACATAGACCCGCACCGGAAAATCGTCCCCTGCCTTGGTATTTTCGTCGATGCCTGTATATGGTTTTTCGATTTTCCATGACCAGTTCAATATCGGTGTCCTGGAAAGGTCGATAGTTATTTTCTTGAACCGGCCTGACGCAGCATCCTGAGTCTGCGCACGAACAACGCTCTTTCTAAGCTCCTGATCTTTGACGACCTCATAAATCGTGTGGCCTTTAAAAGATTTTTCAGTCCACCCTGAAAAATCACCTGACGAAAATGCACCAACTGGAATCGATTGCCCCAAAGTTGGCGAGGAAAGCGCCAGAAATATCGGAAAAAGTAGAAAGTACTTCATCAGTGTCCATATTTGGAAGGGCAAATCCGCATCCATTTCTTATACGATAAAACAACGAAGCACAGCTACTGTTGAACGCGCATTGATTTAGGTACCTATATGGAACTCAATAACACATAAAAGCAGCCAGAATGAACCTGGGCTGCCTTTGTACGAACACGTCCTGGAAAATAAGAGCGCGATCTCGCCAAATCCAGCGTCCACGCAACTACTAACGCTACAACACTGGACACTGCTGCTACGCTTTACTTCCCAAATTTTTGGTAATAGCAGCACTCATCTCGCCCAACGACGGGTTTGGCGGAAGGGACAAATCCTCGAAATTGAAATCAAAATCTGTTTCGATGTCGAGCATGATATCAACGACATGCAATGAGTCGATACCAATGTCGCCTAATCTGGTGCTTTCATCAAACGAGCTCGTATCGATACCAAAACGCTCATTCAATATATCTTTAAGTTTTGACACGATCTCATCAGCACTTAGCATGTTGCTCCCTAAATAATATAAACAATAAACCAATATAAATTTAATAAATCAGAGGTAAATAACTTATCAAACTTGGAAAGTTACAAAATATAAACGTACCATAAAACGTCGGTCCAAATTCAATCTGCGATCGCTTCGGCTGGATTGATCTTATTATTTCGTATGTTTGGTGTGACATTTTTCCCGTAAATAAGGCTGTATCGCTTGATTATTAAGCGAAGAAAAGCCATATTTCCTTAGCGATGCCCGCTATCATGGCTGTTATTGCATGTATTGAGCTAAATAACGATCTACATGCCCCAACGGGTTCATACATAGAAAGCCGCTTCAAAATGACATCAAGTTATCTGACTACGCTCGCGCCGGACAATGAAACCAACGCAAAAGCACAGGCAAAAATTCGCGCAACTGTCGGATTGCCAGTCATATTGCTTATGTCGCTTTCACTATGGTATTGGGACAGCCCGCACGGGCCTGAAGGCCTAATAGGCGGTTTAATCGTCTTTCTTCTGCATACAACATATATCTTTATCACGCTGTTCGTAGCAGTTCGCAACCGATCATTCAACGCGGCACGGCTTGTATATATTACCGCAGTCCTCGACCCTCTAATGTTGTCTGGATGGCTTGCGGTTTTAGGTGATGCGGGAGGACTGTTTGTTTGCTTTTATCTGTTCACGATTCTTGGTTTTGGCTTCCGAATGGGCCATCAGCCAATGTGGATTTGTCAAGTATCATCCATACTTGGTTTCAGCATCGCAATGCTAGTGAATCCAATATGGAAAGAACATCCAATCATTGGGTTTTCCTTTCTGATGCTGCTCGTCGTCGTTCCTATGTATGCAACTGGCTTGATTAAACAGTTGAGAGATGCTCGTGCTCATGCGGAAAGAGAGAGTCAGGCAAAGTCACAGTTGTTGGCAAAAGTAAGTCATGAACTTAGAACCCCGCTTTCTGGAATCATTGCATCGGCACAGCTTATGGAGGCAGAAGCGCACGATCAATCCGTTGTGAAGCGTGCCAAAACCATCCTGAGTTTATCCGAGGACTTACTGCTGGAGATAAATGACCTGCTGGATTCGGCAAAATATGAAGCAAAATCCCTTGTTATCGAATCCGCCTTATTCAATTTAACTGACGTGCTGGACCAGGTGTATTTAACACTGGAGTCAACGGCGGTAGCCAAAGGCATTGAATTCACCATTGATATCGACGAAGAGATACAGGACATGGTCCAAGGAGATTCACATTACCTGAACCGAGTTTTGATCAATATTGCTGGGAACGCGGTGAAATTTACCGAAAAAGGCAAAGTTGATGTCTATCTCAACTTAATCGAAAGCGGTTCTGATTATTATCGAATTCGGTTTGGTATTCGCGATACCGGTATCGGAATACCGAAGGAGCTACATCAGCATATTTTTGAGCCATTCTTCCAAGCATCCCAAGGTACAACGCGCAGATATGGGGGAACAGGTCTCGGCATGAGTATTGCCAAAGAAATTGTTACCTTGATGGGAGGGGATCTGCTATTGGAGAGCGAGTTGGGTGAGGGAAGCCATTTTTACTTCGACCTGAAATTACCAAAGGTTCTTAAGACATCTCAAAAAAGCGCGGTTGCGTTAGGTGTTCCAGTCGTATACGGTAAAAAAATTCTCGTCGCAGACGACAATTCAACGAATGTTGTGTTGATTAAAGAATTATTAGAACGTGACCGACACCAAGTAACAGTAGCAAATACCGGGCAAGAAGCACTTGATCTTCTTAGTGTTGCGAATGTCGACCTGATTTTTCTTGATTACAACATGGGAGATATCGATGGTGCGACAGTTCTACAAATTTATCGTTTTGGCAAACTAGATACGGCTCCGGCATTTTTCCTTACCGCGGATACCACCATCAGCACCGCGGACAAGCTAAGAGATTCGGGCGCAGTCGGCATATTGCATAAGCCGATCACCAGCGATGGATTGAGACAGGCGATTGCGACGATATTTGAATCAGAGGCAGTAATGATTTCGACCACGTCCGCACCTGCATCATTAAAACCCGTCCCGGCTCAATACATTGATCATGCCGTAATAGAAGACTTGCAAACATTGTGTCCGCGTCCGGAGTTTCTCACCGAAGTATTGGAAAATGCAACATTAGACATTGAACGAAACTGCAATGGGGTGGTAACAGCACTTGGCGCAGAAGACATTATGCAGATTCACGATAGCGCACATGCGCTAAAGGGAGTCTCCGACAGCATCGGAGCAGTACGTCTTTCGATATTGGCAAAAAAGCTGATGAAAATCACGCTATGGGAGCTTAAGTCGAGCAAAGACCGTTGGGCAAAGGATATTCTGGAGGCAAGGACGCACAGTGTAAATGCGATTCAAAACATTCTTTCGAATCAAAAAATTACAAACGCGAGTACTTGACTTGTAGCATTTCATTGCTGCGTATAGCTTCCCCGTCCAAGCTTGTAATAACCGGCATTTGATGTTTTGGACATCGTCCGAAGAAGTCGCGCCTCGGCAGAAAAACCAATTTTAGCCTCCAACCAAATAGTGGCCAGAAAGGTTCTGGCCACTATTTGATGAACCTGTAAATTTGCAGGTCAGTGCAACATTATTCTAGGCCGCAAGTGCGGTTGATGATTGTTGGGCGCTATTTTGCATCATGATGAGCATGTCCATCATTCTTAATTCCTCCGCGCTCAATCTCAACGCCAAATCAACCCATTCCTCGACAACCGTTAGCATCTCATCGAAATTGAGGGGTGCAAGCCTGTGCCTTGCACGTTGAAGCATCTCACGTGCGTGACGTCTCTTCGAATGTGTAGCAATGAATTTCTCTACCGCGAGATTTCCTTCACCGCGCGCGCACACTTCATCGACTACTCCCATTTCTTTCAGCTCAGTTGCCGAATAGATGCGAGCACTGGTCATCATGCGTTCTGCCTGATAAACGCCAATACGACGCGCGAGCAAGCTCATGCCGCCTGTGCATGGAAACAGGCCAAACATGATTTCCGGAAAGCCAAATGTACTGTGTTCCTCGGCAATTAGGAAGTCTGCGCTTAGCGCTGCTTCGAATCCGCCACCAAAAGCCCTTCCCTGCACCAATGCGATCGTTGTCATTACACCGTTGGAGCTAGTTGCCCAGTCATACATAATGTCGAGGCAAAGGCGAGAATACTGGTACAACGATGCTTTGTCTTTATTGCGTATGCATTGACGAAAATGTTTCAAATCTCCTCCGAGATTGAAGTATTCGGGATGCTCCGATCTCATCACTGCATAATGGACTGGCATCGCTCTTCCGTCTGAATGCCAATGACAGGAATTTACTTTCATGGTGTGAGCCATTGAACGAAGATTGTGCAGGAGTGGCAGTGAAAAATTCTGAACAGGTCCAGAAGTGTTCTTTTTCATTGTGACCCACAGGGTATTGCACATTTTCGTATCGAGTTCTACGTCGATGTAGTCATAAACCAATTTTTCGGAAAGTGGCAACGAAAAGTCTAAGGCACCCATATCTGATACTCCCTCACATTGATGAAATGCACCGAAATAAATTAGCGTTACGACGGCAGTTCGCGGTGCTTCGAAATGACCAACGCCACATTGGTACCGCCAAACCCGCAAGAAAATGACATCGCTCGTTCAATCGAATGATTCAGCAACGGCTTGTTTGGAATATGATTTAGTGAGCACTTTGGATCCATTTCATCCATGTGCATCGTCGCTGGGACGAATTCGCCTCGTATCGCGGCGATCGTAATGAGAAGTTCTAAACTGCTCGCAGCACCGAGCAAGTGGCCATGCACGGACTTGGTAGAGCTGACTAAGGCGCAATCCGGCCCATCACCAAAGACTGAGCGAATCGCGGTGGCTTCAACTTCGTCCCCCCCCTTGGTGGCGGTCCCGTGCGCATTGAAATATCCGATGTCCTCTGGGGTGAGTCTGGCATCGCTTAGGGCCAAACGAATAGCGGCAGCCTGTCCTTCGGCCTTCGGCGTACCGATATGGTAGCCGTCTGAAGCAATCCCGTATCCGGATAAGGTGGCATAACATGTAGCGCCGCGATTCTTTGCATGCTCTTCCGATTCCAGCATGATGAATGCAGCGCCCTCGCCTAGCACCAATCCGCCACGATTCTTGGCAAAGGGCTTGCAAGTGCGGCCAGGGTCCGTTGAATCCGGTGTCGCCAGTGCCCGCGTTCCCTCGAATAATCCGTACAGGCATGCTGTTAAAGGCGCCTCTGCCCCTCCCGCAACCGCAACATCTAGATATCCGTCGCGGACTGCGCGAAAAGCCTCTCCGATTGCGCTGCCCGAGGAAGCACACGCACTGCCATGGGTCATTACCGGACCTAGAATCTGGTGACGTATTGAAATTTGTGCCGCACCACCGTTCTGCATAATCGCCATGGCTGAGTATGGTCGCGATGCTTGCTTTCCCTCAATCAATAATTGTTGGTACCATGCCTGTTCGGTTTCTGATCCGCCTTTAACACTTCCAAAATAAAGGCCGGCCCTGTCTTTGAATTCCGCAAAATTCTCAAACCCGGCATCATGTATGGCCTGCCGCGCGGCGAGAATAGCCATTTGCTGGCAACGGTCCAAATACGGTAATTCGAGCTTAGTGAAGTGTTCTGTAAATGACTGTGGAATTGAACCGGAAGGAAACTGTTTCGCCAGAGGCGCAGCTGTATGAAGTGAGATCCCGGAGCGCCCAGATAGAAGAGAGGCAGTCAATTCTTCAATATTAAGGCCGATCGGCGATATTACGCCCATTCCAGTAATTACAACGGTGCGGCTTTCGGACATTGTTGATCCAATCCTTGGTTGATCTCTCCAAATTCAAAAAATGCATTACTGTTTAACAGTTGGAGAAAGTTCGTTTAAAAAAGGCGGTGATCATTTTTTTTTGCTGACTGTTGTTCCATGAGTTTCGCTGTAGCGTCATTGTCGAATACTCTCAAGATAAGTTGATTCATGGAAACATTTTATTACCTACTTTCAACACTTTTCAAAGATCCTAAGAGAGTTATATTTCCGCAAGTTTCTACTAGTTAATCATCGTGAGCAACTAATTCCAAATACATACATTAACAAAACACAATAGTGGCCCAGTAAGACATTAATATTCCGTATCGTTTGCTCGACGATAGGCGGCATTCGTTTTCAATAGAAACCGATATTTGTGCTTATTCCAATGGGCCACGACGCAGTGCATCTTTGGCGAATCTGCGATGGCTTGCCCGCAGGAGGTATTCCAGGGACAAGCCATTGCCATTACGCCGCCGCGAGGCATATTTTGCGCTATCCCGATTTCACCTTCGTTCCGAAAACAAACTGCTTTCGCTCTGCCGGTTGGAGCAGGCGGGGCGGAACTTAGCTCCAGCGTGACACGTTTCCAAACTAGATAAACCGGCGCCAACGTAGCTAAAAGTAGCTTGGCCGAAGAGAGATGTTTTACAAAATGTTTCGGTGCGGATCTGAAGTCCTGCTTGAAACTTCGGGGAAGTAAGGATGGTTGACGGGTTGAAGGCGTAGCCAATCAACCGTCCGCCAATAATCGATGAATTGCTCGCACCTGGTCGATATTGGCCACAAATACATCAACTAGCTCTGGATCAAAATGCAGGCCTTTTTGCTCAAGGATGTGATTCACCGCCATATCCCATTCCCATGCCGGCTTGTATGACCGCTCCGAGGTAAGCGCATCAAATACATCGGCCAACGCGACGATCCGTGCCTCCACCGGGATCTCTCTACCCTTTAGTCCGGATGGATAACCGCTGCCGTCATATTTCTCATGATGGCTCTGCGCAATGACCGCAGCCGCCTGCAGGAATCGTGAAGGACTATCTTTCAGGATTTCATAGCCGATCTGCGGGTGAGCTTTCATGATCAAGGTTTCTTCCGGTGTCAGCCGTCCCTTCTTTTGCAATATCGCGTCCGGTATCCCGATCTTGCCGATATCATGCATTGGGGCAGCCAATTCGATCGCTTCGACCTGGTCTTCATCCAGGCAGATGGCGCGGGCGATCAACGCAGAATACATGGCCATCCGTTTCAACTGCGAACCGATCACGGCATGCCTGCGATCGGCGGCACCGGCCAGCCGGAACAATGTGTCCATTTCCCTTAAGCGCAAGTCGCGCTTCACCTCTTCGATACGCTCCTCCAGCATGCGTGCATGCTTGCTGTTGGCGACGTATTGTTGACGCAGGTTGAGCAGGTTCTGGCATCGAACGCGGCATTCGGTCGGATCTACGGGTCGAATCAAGTAATCGCTCGCACCGGCTTCGAAGGCACGGTAAAGGACTTCCCGATTACTTACTACGGTGGTCATGACGATTGGAAGCTGCTGATAAGAGTAGATGCGCCGTAACTGCCGAATCGTCTCTATCCCATCCATCCCCGGCATCTTGTAGTCGGTCAGCACAAGATCCAGCGGTGCGCTACGGGCATATTCGATGGCTTCCGTCGCATCGGAAAACATCATGATATTGATTTTTTTATCGATACTCTTGATGACTTCAGCGAGTACCAAGCGTCCTGTGCTTTGGTCGTCCAGCACCATGACCGTGGGGCTTACGGTACGGAATTGATGCAGTTCGAATACGGGAGCCAATCTTCTCTTCGCAGACATGTTTTCAGGCTCGGGCAATGAAGATTAATAAAGTATGCCGCATTCCCCGGAAACTGTGAAACATTAGTTGCATGAACCCAAGAGATTTATGCCCACCGCACCGAATCTGGATTGAAGTCGCGACCTTCGGATGTTCATGAACGCCATATCATGATGATGCGAAAAACATAAGTCACAATAGAAGAATCGGTCGGGATAGCGCTGCCAATTCCACTTGTGCGGTTGCGTTGATCAATAACTGTTCGTCGATCGCGGAGCATCTTCGGCGTCGCCAAGCAATAGACCTTTCAGCTTGGTGTCGGCAGGTTTTTCACCTAGCCAGATTTTCAGAATCACGTTATAGAAAGCCGGCTCCGGAATGACATCAATGATTTTCTTGTTATTGAGATGAATGTGCGTGCCGGAGTTTGGAATCCAGTCTATCGTAATGACGTCACCCTTCTTCAACACCGGGATCGAAGCGAACATTTCGCCGAATTTCATCAACGGAGTTATGAGCTTGGCCCGCTCCGCTCTTTCAGAGTTCTTCTGGATACCGGCCATGAACGATTGTCCGAACTCTTCGTTGCTGACTTCCCTTAACATGACCAGCGTAATGCGCTTGGATCCGGGTGCCGCGAGAACATCCGGGACGCTTGTTTTTTTTGTATTGAGATACAAACCAGCGACATATACCTTGAAGATCGCCTTGTAGCGGACGCCTACGCCGTTAAGTCTTATTTCCTGATCGCCGACCTTGACTGCATCTTCAACTTTGACGCCGCTCAGTTCCGCCGCAAAAGCAAATGCAGGCATCAACGACGCGGCGCAGGCAATAACGAATGCGCAAATAATGCGAATACCAAAAGTCATATCATCTCCAGAAAACATCAATGGGGTTTCATACGGAAGCAAAAAATAGAACGATCGTTTTATTTCCTAACTTCAAGAGTAAAGAAAGCGCCTGTATTGTGCAATCTAAACAACTACTATTTTTTGCCAGTATTGAGCCTGCAATGATCGAATGCCCGACGATAAAAAAACCGCCGGTCCGGTCGAACCAGCGGTTTCAGAGCTTCGACAGATCTTTCCAATATTTTTATGCCGACGGCACTAAGGGCTCGCGCAGCAATAAGTTAGGCAATTTTGCTGGCCGTACCGGGCGCGCTGCCGCGTTGTCCGTCGCTAGCAGTGCTCGCACTGCGTCGCGCCGTACGCCTTGCAGTGCATCCCGCCACGACCGCCAAATGACCTAACTTATTACTGCACGGGCCCTAAGCCGTACGCATTTTGAACTTATTCGAAAAATTCTTTGACCTTGTCTTTCCATGATTTGCTTTGCGGGCTGTGTTTGGCGCCGCCTTCGCTGGTAAGCTGCTCGAATTCGCGCAACATTTCCTTTTGCCTTTCGGTTAGCTTGACTGGCGTTTCAACCACAACATGACAGAACAGATCGCCCGCATAGCCCGATCGCACACCTTTGATGCCTTTGCTGCGCAGGCGGAATGTCTTGCCGGATTGCGTTCCGTCCGGAATCGTGAAGGACACCTTGCCGCTCAAGGTAGGCACTTCGATTTCACCGCCGAGCGCGGCTTTGGCAAATGAAATCGGCATCTCGCAATGCAGATCGTCCCCCTCGCGCTGAAATACCGGATGCGGCTTGATATGGATTTCGACATACAAGTCGCCCGGCGGCCCGCCATTCATGCCGGGCTCGCCATTGCCGGACGAGCGGATTCGCATTCCATCGTCGATGCCGGCCGGAATCTTGACTTCGAGTGTCTTGTTGCGTTTGATCCGCCCTGCGCCATTGCAAGTCGTGCAAGGATCAGGAACCACCTTGCCGCTGCCATGGCATTTCGGACATGTCTGCTGAATGCTGAAAAATCCCTGCTGCATGCGAACCTGGCCATGACCGCCGCACGTCGGACAGGTGGTCGGTGAGGTTCCGGGCTTGGCGCCCGACCCGTGACAAACATCACATCCATCCCATGACGGTACGCGGATAGTGGTATCAAATCCGTTGGCGGCTTGTTCCAGCGAGATTTCAAGGTTGTAGCGCAAATCAGCGCCTCGATATACTTGCGGCCCGCCGCGTCCGCCACCGGCACGTCCGCCACTGAAAATATCACCAAAAATATCGCCGAACGCGTCCGCAAAACCACCTGCATTGCCGCCGAAGCCGCCTGCGCCACCCATATTCGGATCCACGCCGGCATGTCCGTAACGGTCATACGCATCTTTCTTTTGCGGGTCGGACAACATTTCGTAGGCTTCCTTGGCCTCTTTGAACTTGTCTTCGGAACCTTTGCTATCCGGATTGCGATCCGGATGATATTTCATTGCGAGTTTGCGATATGCCTTCTTGATTTCTTCGTCAGAGGCATTTTTTCCTACACCCAGTACTTCGTAAAAATCACGCTTCGCCATATTGTCGGAACCTTGTTATCGAGATAGTTATGAGCCGCCTTGCGAATTGCGTAGGAACTAGCGGCGACCGTATATCGTGCGTAAAACGTCAAATCCGGGGAATCCCAATCCAGCCTTCACTGTTAGGGCTTTCCCGACTCGGCGTCGAATCCATCCGCATAAACAATTCATAACATGCTCACTACGAAAAACGCCGAGCCGGAGGCTGCATGGCAGCAGCTCCAACTCGGCGGGTCATTACGGCGCAGACCGTATGACTGGGAATACCTTACTTGTCTTTAACTTCTTTAAAGTCCGCATCCACAACATCGTCTTCCTTCGACCTGGCTTCAGATGCATCCGCCGCACCGCCGCCGGGGGTCTCTGCCGATGCGCCCGCAGCCTGCTGCGCCTGCATGTCCGCATACATTTTTTCACCGAGCTTTTGCGCCGCGGCCGACAACGCGGCAACCTTGGCGTCGATTTCGGATTTGTCGTTTCCTTTCAAGGCAGTTTCCAGATCCTTGATCGCTGCCTCGATTTTTTCCTTCTCACCGCTGTCGAGCTTGTCGCCATATTCGCTCAACGACTTGCGGGTGGAATGCACCAGTGCATCGCCTTGATTGTGCGCTTCGGCCACTTCTCTCAAGCGCCGATCTTCTTCGGCATTGGCTTCGGCATCCCGCACCATCTTTTGAATCTCTTCCTCGGTCAAGCCGGAATTGGCCTTGATGGTAATCTTGTTTTCCTTGCCGGTCGCCTTGTCCTTGGCGCTGACATGCAGAATGCCGTTGGCATCGATATCGAAGGTCACTTCGATCTGCGGCGTGCCGCGCTGTGCCGGCGGAATGCCTTCCAGGTTGAACTCGCCCAGGCTCTTGTTGCCGACCGCCATTTCACGCTCGCCCTGATACACCTTGATCGTCACCGCAGGCTGATTGTCGTCTGCCGTCGAGAATACCTGACTGAACTTGGTCGGAATGGTGGTATTTTTCTGGATCATCTTGGTCATCACGCCGCCCAGCGTTTCAATACCGAGCGACAGAGGCGTCACGTCCAGCAACAGCAAATCCTTGCGCTCTCCGGACAACACCGAACCCTGGATTGCGGCGCCCACAGCGACCGCCTCATCGGGATTGACGTCCTTGCGCGGATCCTTGCCGAAGAATTCCTTGACCTTGTCCTGTACCTTGGGCATGCGTGACATGCCGCCAACCAGAATGATGTCGTCGATATCCGATACCTTGACGCCCGCATCCTTGATCGCGATACGGCATGGCTCGATGGTTCTGGAGATCAAATCCTCCACCAGCGATTCGAGCTTGGCGCGTGTCATCTTCATGTTCAAGTGAACCGGCGCGCCGTTGGCCATGGCGATATACGGCTCATTGATCTCGGTTTGCTGCGATGAAGACAGTTCGATTTTTGCGCGCTCGGCGGAAGCCTTGATGCGCTGCAGGGCAATCGCATCCTTGCTCAAATCCAGGCCATTGATTTTCCGGAATTCATCAATGATGTAATCGATGATGCGCTGATCGAAGTCTTCTCCGCCCAGGAACGTGTCGCCATTGGTGGACAGCACTTCAAACTGCATTTCGCCATCGACATCGGCGATTTCGATGATCGAAATATCGAAGGTGCCGCCGCCCAGGTCGTATACCGCGATCTTGCGGTCACCCTTGCCGGTCTTGTCCAAGCCGAATGCCAGCGCCGCGGCGGTCGGTTCATTGATGATGCGCTTGACGTCCAGGCCGGCGATGCGGCCGGCGTCCTTGGTTGCCTGACGCTGCGAATCATTGAAATATGCAGGTACCGTGATCACGGCTTCGGTCACTTCTTCGCCGAGATAATCTTCGGCGGTTTTTTTCATCTTGCGCAAAACTTCGGCGGAAATCTGCGGAGGCGCGAGCTTTTTGTCGCGTACCGATATCCATGCGTCGCTATTGTCCGCCTTGATGATCTGATAGGGCATCATGGCGATGTCTTTTTGCACTTCTTTTTCTTCGAACTTGCGGCCGATCAGTCGCTTGACTGCGTACAGCGTGTTCTTCGGATTGGTGACCGCCTGGCGTTTTGCCGGCGCGCCAACCAGAATCTCGCCATCGTCCTGATACGCGATGACAGACGGCGTGGTGCGCGCGCCTTCGGAATTTTCAATTACCTTTGGCTGGCCGCCCTCCATGATTGCGACGCAGGAATTGGTGGTGCCCAAGTCGATGCCGATAATTCTGCCCATGATTACTTTCCTTTAATAACTGAATAACTGAATCTCGAATGCTTTAAATATGCGGTGAAAAGCATCTCTTTCAAGAACTTTTTGAAGTCTTGTTTCAAGAAGTTTTTTCCTGCGACACCGTTACCAATGCCGGGCGTAACAACCGATCGGCGATCATGTAGCCTTTTTGCAGCACCGTGACGATCGTATTGGCGTCCTGCTCAGCGGGCACCATGGAAATAGCCTGGTGTTTCATCGGATCGAGTTTTTCCCCTGCTTCAGGAGATATCTCCATCAACCGATTTTTCTCAAAGGCGGATGATAACTGTTTCAGCGTCATCTCAACGCCCTCTTTGAGCGATTCAACGGAAGGTGTCTCGACCTTCAGTGCCATTTCCAGACTGTCCTTTACCGGGACCAGTGCCTCGGCAAAGCTTTCAATTGCGAATTTATGCGCGCGAGCAATGTCTTCCTGGGCGCGCCGACGCATATTCTCCGCTTCCGCCTTTGCGCGCAAGAAAGCATCCTGCATTTCCGCAGCGCGGGATTCCGCCGCAGCCAGCTTTTCCGCCAGCCCCGGCTCTTGAGACGATGATTCAATGTCCGGAACCGGCGCCTCGGTTACCTGCTCGGCCTGGTTGCCTCGTACTTCCTGCTCGGTTTGTTTCTCCTGGTCTCGCATCACAAAGTCTCCAACGATATCAATAACTTACTTTCACTGTTGCAAACAAATGGGGATATCCGATCTGATTTCAAGAGGAATCTACGCTCAGCCTGTTATTGCAATGAATCAACAGGTTATGTCTTGTTACAACCTTTACCGTTCATGAAATTTATTTCTGCAGGGAGGGTTCTACTATTGTGTCGAGAAACGGGGTACCGGCGAATGGAACTCTGAACAGCTAGAGAAAGAACACCATGAAATTGCCGCTTATTTCAGTCACGATCGTAGCCTATACCGTACTTGCAGCGTTCTGGATTTGCTATGCCGGCCTGGCTTCGACATTTAGATCCGGGGCGCCTTTTTAGGCACGGGCGTCTTCAGATGCCGCGACATGTCATCTTTGCGCGCCGAGCCGGCGCGCTTCCGAACGCCCAATGGTTGCCTCCCGTTGCTGTATTTCACGCGCCGCGGCAGTCATGCTTGTCGGCCAACCGAGCATGTGCTGTTCTGCAATTTCCGCCAAGGCGCTGATCCACGCCGGCGATTCATTCAGGCACGGAATGTAATGAAATTCCTTCCCTCCGGCGGTCAGGAAGTCGCGCCTGCCCTCCATATCGATTTCTTCCAACGTCTCAAGGCAGTCGCCGACGAATCCCGGGCACATTACGTCAACCCGCTTTATTCCTTTTTTCGCAAGGCTTTGCAGCGTGGGCGCCGTATAAGGCTGCAGCCATTCCGCCTTGCCGAGCCGCGATTGAAACGTAACCATGTACTGATCCTCGGAAAGCCCCAACTGCCTGGCCAGGAGCCGTGCGGTTTTATGGCATTCGCAGTGGTACGGATCGCCAAGCAATAATGCGCGCTTCGGTACGCCGTGAAAGCTCATTACCAGCTTGTCCGGCCTGCCATGCATTGTCCAGTAAGCAAGTACTGACTCTTTAAGCGCCTGGATATAGCCGTCATGATCGTGATAATGTTTTACGATGCGCAGCTCCGGCATGTTGCGCACGCCGGCGTAATGACTGAATACGGCATCAAAAGTCGAAGCCGACGTGGAACTGGAGTACTGAGGATAGGCAGGCAAAACCAGAATACGCTCGCAACCATCAGCCTTCAACTTTCCTAGCACTTGCGGCAACGACGGATTGCCGTAGCGCATGGCATAAGCGACCTGCACATCATGCCCGCGTTGGCCGAGATAGCCGCGCAACAGCAACGCCTGTTTTTCAGTATGTATCCGCAACGGCGACCCTTCAGCACTCCAGATCGACGCGTATTTTTGCGCTGACTTTCCGGAACGGAACGGCAGGATAAGGCCATGCAGGATAAGCCACCAGATTGCCCTGGGAATTTCGACCACGCGCGGATCGGACAGGAACTGTTTCAGATAGGGCCGTACCGCAGCGGCGGTCGGTGCGTCGGGAGTACCGAGGTTGACGAACACGATCGCCGTTTTGGCGACGGTGCCGTGTGTATGGTCGGGTTCTTTGGCAAAACGCATTTTTCCTACCGATCCTTTTCTATCCCGGCCGTCCTGAATGTCAGGATGCGAGTAATTCCCGCGCATGCTTGCGCGTGATTGCAGTGATTTCCAGCCCGCCAAGCATGCGTGCGATTTCCTCGATGCGAGCTTTTGCATCAAGCGAGTCGATGCGCGACACGGTCTTGCCGTCCATGCCGAGTTTGCTGACCTGAAAATGCCGATTTGCCTGGCTTGCCACCTGCGGCAAATGCGTCACACAGAGCACTTGCCGATTCTGCCCTAGACGTTTGAGCAATCGCCCGACAACTTCGGCCACACCGCCGCCGATGCCGCTGTCCACCTCATCGAAAATCAGCGTCGGCGTTGCCGTGGCGCTCGACGTGATGACGGAAATCGCCAACGCAATGCGCGCCAGTTCGCCGCCCGACGCAACTTTTGCCAGTGGGCGCGGAATTGTGCCGGCATGGCCGGCAACCAGAAATTCTATTTGTTCCAGACCGTAGCCGGCCGGCTCGCAAGCGTTCAAGGCAATCTCAAAGCGCCCCCCTGCCATGCTCAAATCCTGCATCGCCGCGGTGACCGCAGCGCTCAAGGCCTTGGCCGCTTTGGTGCGCGCCTTGGACAGCTTTTGCGCAGCGCTCATATACGCTGACTTCAGCTTGTCTTCCTGCTCCCGCAGCGCGTCCAGATCGCTCGCATCCGCCAATTGCCGCAACTGGGCCGACAACGATTCGAATTCCTGCGGCAGGTCCTCCGGCGCAACCCGGAATTTTCGCGCGGTTGAATGGATTGCTTCCAGGCGCGTCTCGACTTCGCGCAGACGTGCCGGATCGAGTTCGACCCGGCTCAAGTAATCGTTGAGTGAATAAACCGCTTCCTGCAACTGGATCTGCGCCGGTTCCAACGCTTCCAGCACCGGCTTCAATGCATCGTCGATATCGGCCAATTTACCGAGTTTCTGGTTCAGCGCAGCCAAGCGCGACAGGATGGGACTGTCGTCGGACTCGGAAATCACCGTCAGCGCTTCCTGCGCGCCCTCGATCAGGCTCGCCGCATGCGACAGGCGGCTGTGCTCGTTGGCTATTTCAGACCATTCGCCCGGTTTAACCGCCAATTTTTCCAGTTCGCCCACTTGCCATTCGAGCCGCTCGCGCTCCAGCAGCACGCTCTTTGCGTCGGTTTCGAATTCTTCGCGCTGCCTGGCTACCGCGCGCCAGGTCTTGTAGGCGCTCGCGACCGCCCTGGCATCATCCTGCAAACCGGCCTGACTATCGAGCAGCACGCGCTGCGCATCGGTTTTGAGCAGCGATTGATGCGCGTGCTGGCCATGGATATCGACCAGCAACTCGCCCAGATCACGCAATTGTGCTGCTGTCGCCGCAATGCCGTTGATGAATGCCTTGGAGCGGCCTGCATTATCGATCACGCGACGCAACAGCACACCGCCTTCATCGTTGGCAAATTCGTTTGCCGCGAGCCAGGCGTCGGCTTCATTGCCAGTGGCGAATTCGGCGGTAATGTCGGTTTTGCCGGCGCCGTCACGCACCACGCTGGCGTCGCCACGGCCGCCCAGCGCAAGCGCGAGCGCATCGATCAGGATCGATTTTCCCGCGCCGGTTTCGCCGGTAAACACCGTGAAGCCGGGCGTGAGCTCGAGTTCGATTGCGTCGACGATAACGAAGTCATGAATGGAAAGTGTGCGCAGCATCTGGATTGAGTTTCCATGCGACTCGCCTGGTATATCGTCAGGACGTTGCCGCGTTTGAATTGGAGCCGTGCTCGATCGTTGAGCAAAAAAGAAACTATTTTAACTGACCTTCCAAGGACGGATATTCGTTCCAATGCAGCTTTTCGCGCAACGTATCGTAATAACTCCATCCCTGAGGGTGCAAAAAAGTGATCTTGTGCGCCGAGCGCCTGATGACGATACGATCGTGGTGAGCGAGGCTGGCCAGCAGTTGCATATCGAAGTTGACACTGCTGTCGCGGCCGCTGATCACTTCGATCACGATTTCGCTTGAGTCGGGCACCACGATCGGCCGATTCGATAGCGCGTGTGGGGCAATCGGCACCAGTCCGATTCCGGTCAGGCTCGGGTGCAGCAATGGCCCGCCGGCCGACAATGCATAAGCGGTCGAGCCGGTCGGAGTGGCAACGATCAACCCGTCGGACCGCTGGTTGTACATGAAATGTCCGTCGACTTCGACGCGCAATTCGATCATGCCCGATCCGGCGCCGCGCGACACCACGATATCGTTGAAGGCAACGCTGGAGACGATTGATTCGCCATCGCGCCATACCGATCCTTCCAGCAAGCCGCGTTGTTCGGACTCAACTTTTCCGGCCAGCATATCAGCCAGCAAGGGCATCATGCGATCAAGCGGGATATCGGTCATGAAACCCAGGCGACCCTGATTAATGCCGATCAGCGGAACATTGTAGGGTGCGAGCTGGCGTGCAATGCCGAGCATGGTTCCATCGCCGCCGACCACGATCGCGGCATCCGCATGCCGGCCGATTTGTTCCGGCGTCATTGCCGCATACCCATTCAATTGGGTATTCTCCGCAGTTTCCGCCTCCAGCACGACGGTGCGTCCGGAATCGACCAGGAAATCGGCAATTTCCGATAAAGATTGTGCAATACCCGCAGCAAAGTATTTGCCGACGATGGCAATCGTTTTGAAGGCGGTGGGTTTGACTGGAGGCTGGGAAGACGGCATGCGGCAGATTAGACCATAATTGGCGCTTGTTAGCACTATTTTGAGAGGTGCGCGGCGGTTGAAATCCATCCTAATCGTTCTTTCTGTTCAATTCCGGCAAACTGAAATCCATCGTACATATGACTCACATTAAAGCCGTACTTTTTGATCTGGACGATACTCTGTGGCCGATTGTCCCCGTCATCGTTCGCGCGGAGTCTATCTTGTTCGACTGGTTGACGGCGCACGCCCCCCAGGTTGCGCGGCAGTTCACGATCGAAAGCCTGCGCAAGCGCAGATTGGCTTTGCTGGCGGAGAATCCGCACTATGCAATCGATCTTCGGGCGCTGCGCCACACCGCGCTTTGCGAAGCTTTTACCAGTTGCGGCGAAGACCTCGCCAAGGTAGACCATGCGATGCAAGTGTTCTCCGATGCACGCAATTCGGTGACGCCGTTCGAGGATGTGCATCCGACCCTGGCGCGTTTGCATGGACGTGTAGCCTTGGGCTCAGTGTCCAACGGCGTCGCGGATCTGGGCGCAATCGGCATGGCGCATTATTTTCAGGCGTCGATCGCTGCGCACAGTTTCGGCAGCGCGAAACCGGATCCGGCAATTTTCCATGCGGCATGCGAAGCGCTCGGCGTGGTTCCCGCCGAAGCGGTATATATCGGCGACGATCCGGTATTGGACGTGGAAGGCGCGCAACGGGCCGGCCTGCGCGCCGTATGGATCAACCGTTCGGCACCGCAGCCTCGCCGGAGTTTGCCTGGTCATATAGAACCGGATGCCGTTTGCGCCACACTTTATGAGTTGGATGAATGGCTGACTGAGCGCATAATGATCCCGAACAACCTTTAGTAGGCCATCCGGCTAAATTGGACGATCTATCCGTACCTCGCGAGCCTGCTCGCTAAAATAGTCATCATGAAACTCGATACTCGCGCGCAAACCCTGCTCAAGGCATTGGTCGAACGATATATTGCCGATGGTCAGCCGGTCGGTTCGCGCGCATTGTCAAAAATTTCCGGCCTCGATTTATCGCCGGCGACCATCCGCAACATCATGTCGGACCTGGAGGAAATGGGTTTCGTCTCCAGTCCGCACACCTCCGCCGGGCGGATTCCGACACCACGCGGCTACCGGGTATTTGTCGATACATTGCTGACCGTACAGCCGATTGACGAGTCTTCGCTGGAATTCAGATTGCAGCCGAAACTGCAGTCCGGCTCACCACACAAGATCATTTCGAATGCGGCGCAGGTATTGTCGTCGCTGTCGCAATTTGCCGGTGTCGTGCTGACGCCGCGGCGTGAGTCGATATTTCAGCAAATCGAATTCCTGCGCTTGTCCGAAAAACGCATCCTGCTGGTGATCGTCGCACCCAACGGCGAAGTGCAGAACCGGTTGCTGCTGACCGATGTCGATTACACACCCTCGCAATTGGTGCAGGCAGCCAACTATATCAACCTGCACTTCGGCGGCCTGAACTTTGACGAAGTGCGCATGCGGCTGCAGGGGGAACTGCGCCAATTGCGCGATGACATGACGCGCCTGATGCATGCAGCCGTCGAAGCCGGCAGCGATGCGATGACGGATGACAGCGACGATGTTGTAATATCCGGCGAACGCAATCTGCTCAGCGTCGCCGATCTCTCGTCGAACATGACGTCGTTGCGCAAGCTGTTCGACATGTTCGAGCAAAAAACCAGCCTGATGCAACTGCTCGACGTATCGAGCAAGGCGACCGGCGTACAGATTTTCATCGGCGGCGAATCGCAACTGGTGCCGATGGAGGAAATGAGCGTGGTGACCGCCCCATACGGCGCCAACGGCAAGATCGTCGGCACGCTCGGCGTGATCGGCCCGACACGAATGGCGTACGAAAAAGTGATTCCGATCGTGGATATCACGGCCAAGTTGCTGTCGAATGCACTGAGCCAGAATTAGGCGCGGCATTCATTCCCCGAAACAAAATGGATACCATCCGCATCGGCCTGATCTCCGACACACATGGCTTGCTGCGGCCCGAGGCAACTCAGGCGCTGCAGGGCGTTGATCACATCATTCACGCCGGCGACATCGGCAATTCAAGCATCCTGGAACAGCTTGCCGATATCGCACCCCTTATCGCCGTGCGCGGCAATAATGATTTCGGCGCATGGGCTGACGCTTTGCCGACCGAAAAAACGCTTGAATTGGGCGGCGCGACCTTGTATGTATTGCATGACGTCAATGAACTTGATCTGGATTTGCAAGCTGCCGGTATTCAGGTAGTTATCTCCGGACACTCGCATAGTCCCTTGATCTCAACGCAGAATGGCGTGTTGTTTGTCAATCCGGGCAGCACCGGACCGCGCCGTTTCAAGCTGCCGGTCTCATTGGCGTTCCTGGAAATCACGCATGGCAAAGCGGCTGCGGAACTCCGGATTTTCGATTTATAGCGGCTGTCGATGGGCTGCGTTCCGCGTATCACCGGTTGCGATGCGGACAAGCGGTCTTGGTACAGTGCGTATACAGCGCCAGCGCGTGCTCGGCAATTTCGAAACCGCGTTCGGTCGCGATTTTCTGCTGACGTTTTTCGATCTGTTCATCATAAAACTCTTCGACACGGCCGCAATCCAGACAGACAAGATGGTCGTGATGCGAGCCTTCGTTGAGTTCAAACACCGCCTTGCCGGTTTCGAAATGGTTACGATGCAACAGTCCCGCCTGTTCAAATTGCGTAAGAACGCGATAAACGGTTGCCAGGCCGACATCCATGTTTTCGTTGAGTAAAATCTTGTATACGTCCTCGGCGCTCAAATGGCGCACCGCGCTATTTTGAAAAATTTCAAGGATTTTAAGTCGCGGCAGGGTCGCTTTAAGCCCGCTGGCTTTCAGTTCTGAAGGGTTATTCATCATGTTGTTACTCGGATTAAGGTTATCTGCTTTATCATATAGCGTTTGGCGAACTTGCTCAAATCAATTGAGATCCCTTTACTATGCGACTGCTGTCCTTTTATTCCAATCGTGTTTCTTCGGTAGCTGCCGGTGCAGTTTTCCTTTTTTTCACTGCAATCATTACAGGCTGCGCGTCGAAAAACCCGTTAATTGATGAACCCGTTGTCGCCGGCAAGAGTCCCGTTGCGGCTCCGACGCAGAAACAGCCTCCTGCCCCAGTCCAGACCGCAGAGGCGAAATCTGCACTGGCTCCGGCGACCACCGGAGTGCAGGTAACGAAACAGCGGCGCTTTCTCGGAATTTTTTCCCCTTATCGCATCGATATTCAACAAGGCAATTTTGTATCGAAAGAAATGCTTGCGCAAATCAAGGAAGGCATGACACCGGATCAGGTGCGCTTTGTACTCGGTACGCCGTTATTGACGGATATCTTCCATGCCGACCGCTGGGATTACCCATTTCGCCTTCAGGAAGGCAACGGCGAAGTGACCAGCAGCCGGGTCACTGTGTTTTTCAAAGATAATCGCGTGGCGCGTATCGATGGCGGGAATTTGCCAACCGAGGAGGCTTTCCTCTCCCTTATAGCGGGCGAAAGCACAAAGACAAGTGCGAGCGCTCCTCAGCGCCCGGCTTCGCCGACACCCGCGCAGCAAACCGGGCCGTCTCCCACGGACCCGATTAACCGACGTCGCTAGCGGTATGAATCCAATGAAAATCGCGGTGGCCGGCGCATCCGGCCGTATGGGTCGAATGCTGGTTGAAGCGATCCTCAACGCCGATGATGCGGTACTGGCCGGTGCGCTCGATGTGCCGGGCGCACCATGCATCGGCACCGATGCGGCGGCATTTCTCGGCAAATCCTCAGGTGTCGCAATCGAATCCGAACTGGTCAAGGGGTTGGCAAACGCTGAATACCTGATCGACTTCACTCGCCCGGAAGGCACGTTGCAGCATCTGGAATATTGCACCGCGCACGGCATCAAGATGATCATCGGCACTACCGGATTCGACGAAGCAGGCAAGGCGTCGATTCTTGCCGCATCAAAGAAAACCGCGCTCATGTTTGCGCCCAATATGAGCGTGGGTGTCAACGTGACAATGAAATTGCTGGAAATGGCCGCGAAAAGTTTTTCGGAAGGCTACGATATCGAAATCATCGAAGCGCATCATCGCCACAAGGTTGATGCGCCGTCCGGTACCGCAATCAAAATGGGTGAAGTCATTGCCAACGCACTCGGGCGCGATTTGAAGGATGTCGCAGTGTATGCGCGAGAAGGCGTGACCGGCGAACGCGATCCATCGTCGATCGGATTTGCAACCATTCGCGGCGGCGATATCGTCGGCGATCATACGGTGCTGTTTGCCGGCATCGGCGAGCGCATCGAGATTTCGCATAAATCGTCCAGCCGCGCGACCTACGCACATGGCAGCCTGCGCGCGGCGCGTTTCCTTGCGAATAAAACCACTGGATTGTATGACATGCAGGATGTGCTCGGCCTGCGCTGACGCGTTGAGCGACGGATAGCCGGCTGCCCGACCGATCATGAATCGCCTGTTTTCCGCGGCTGCCTTGCTTATTGCGTTGCTTCTGCACGCGGGGCTGATTGCATGGGTAATCGTCGGAGTGTGGACTCCGGTCGACAAGACACCGGAACGAGTCAGCATGGCGGTTCAGCTTTTACCGATGCAGGAAAAACCTCTGCCGGAGCCCGTGGCCTTGGCGCCATCCGCTCCGTTACCTCCGCCTGTTCCATCGCCTGCGAAACAGAAACCGATTGACGCGAAAGCTCCGCCAAAGCCCAAACCAAAACCTGCCGCGAAGCCTCGTGTTCCACGCAAGCAGGCAACAACGGAGAGCAGGACGCCGCCCGCGCCGGTTCCTTCGAGTCCCGATCCGGTGCAGGCAGCCCCGCGTGCAGCCCCTGCTGCAACGCCCGAAGCGCAGCCTGCTCCCGTGGCGGCCGCACCTTCGATTCCGGTCAAAACCAGCGTGTCCATTCCGGCAGAATATGCGGCCAGCAATCCCAAGCCTGTCTATCCGTCAATGGCCAAACGCTATGGTGAACAAGGAACGGTAATGCTGCGAGTGTTCGTGAAAGCCGACGGCACGGCCGGCCAAGTGGAAATAACCTCATCCAGCGGTTACCCAATACTCGACGAATCGGCTAGAACTACAATACAGCGCTGGCGCTTTCATCCCGCAACCATTGATGGTAAGGCGGTAAGCCACTGGTATCCGCTTTCCTATACGTTTAAACTCCAAAACTAATTTTATTTATTTATATCTCCCATTGGACTGTCATGAACCAAACTGTCGCGAATCAAGGCTTGAATCTGGCGCATTACTGGTCGCAAGGCGATGCAATTTCTCACGCGGTCGCCTACGTGTTGCTGCTGATGTCGATACTGAGCTGGTATTACATCCTGTCCAAAACCTGGAGCTCGTGGCGTATCCGCAAAAGCGCGGGCGCGCTGGAAGGTTTCTGGAAAGCGCCGTCCTTGAATGACGCCATCGCCACCATCAAGCATAGTGACAGCGAGAACGTCTACACGCCGCTGGCAATGCAAAGTGCCGAAGCGGCCAATATCAGGGCACAGGAAGGGTCGCTGAACGCGGCGACGGACCCAAGCGAGCTCATCACGCGTACCTTGCGTCAGGAAATCAACCGCGTGTCGGCACGCCTGGAAAACGGTCTGACCCTGCTGGCTTCGGTCGGTTCGACTGCACCGTTCGTGGGTCTGCTCGGCACGGTGTGGGGTATCTATCATGCGTTGATTGCCGTATCGGCAACCGGCACCGTGCAAATCGACAAAGTCGCCGGACCGGTCGGCGAGGCCTTGATCATGACTGCATTGGGACTGGCTGTGGCTATTCCGGCAGTGCTGGCTTACAACGCATTCACTCGCGTCAATCGCGTGACGCTGGCGGAACTCGATGCATTTGCACATGATCTGCATGCCTATCTGACAACCGGTGCACGGATCGGAAAATAACCGGGCACTGTACTTATTGCTTCACACTGAGGAACATTCATGGCATTCGGCGGATTCAACGATAACAAGCATACAGCTCCCATGTCGGAGATCAATGTCACGCCGATGGTCGACGTGATGCTGGTGCTGCTGGTAATTTTCATCATTACCGCACCGCTGTTTACCCACGCGGTCAAGCTCGACCTGCCGAGCGCGCAATCGGCGCCGGCGCCGGAAAAGCCGGAGACCATTTCGCTCTCCATCAACGATCAGGGAACGATATTCTGGGAAAATGCCGTACTCGATCAGAAAGACCTGGATGCCCGCCTGGCCGCTGCCGCACAAAAAAATCCGCAGCCGGAATTGCAGCTGCGCGCCGACAAATCAACCCGTTATGAAGTGATTGCGCAGGTAATGGCGGCGGCGCAAAGCAATGGACTGACCAAAATGGGGTTCGTGACCGATCCCAAGGATGCGGTGCAAAAAAAGTAAGCGCTAGAAAAGGGGATCGCAGCCGTTTGTGTAGATGGGGCGGCGATCAGGGACTGGCCATCCGTTCACGGCGAATGCCAGAGCAAATTCGGCTTTCCCGATTTCTATGGCCGCAAACTGGAGGCCCAGATCGATTGCCTACCCCCTGAGGGACAGTGATTGCACATTCCGGTATTTTACGGAACCGGGCGCCGCAGATTCTCGATACCTTACCGGACCGTGTCGACGCAATCAACGAACGCACCATCGAAAACAGCGAGAATCTCGCAGTGCAACTCGTGCTTCACTGATTTTTCACTGAAAATGCGCGTTTCCCCCGACGCTACGCACCGGGTTGAACCAGTATAATGCTCGGTTCGTATCCACTTTCAGCATCATCCGCCATGCAAGACAAGTACATCCCCGCCGACGTCGAAAAATCGGCACAAAATCACTGGCGCGCAATCGACGCGTACAAGGCTGTCGAGCACGCAAAAGACAAGAACGGCAAGGACAAGAAAAAGTTCTATGCCTGCTCGATGCTGCCCTATCCGTCCGGCAAGCTGCACATGGGCCATGTGCGCAATTACACGATCAACGACGTGATGTACCGTTATCTGCGGATGAACGGCTATAACGTGCTGATGCCGATGGGCTGGGATGCGTTCGGCATGCCCGCGGAAAATGCCGCGATGGCCAACAACGTGCCGCCCGCGCAATGGACCTACGCCAATATCGCGCACATGAAAGAGCAGATGCAGGCGATGGGCCTGGCGATCGACTGGTCGCGCGAGATGACCGCATGCCGGCCCGAGTATTACAAGTGGAACCAGTGGATGTTCCTGAAAATGCTCGAAAAAGGCATCATCTACAAGAAGACCGGCACCGTGAACTGGGACCCGATCGATCAGACCGTATTGGCCAACGAACAGGTGATCGACGGCCGCGGCTGGCGTTCCGGAGCGCTGATCGAAAAACGCGAAATCCCGATGTACTACGCCAAGATCACCGATTACGCCGAAGAATTGCTCGACCATGTCGACAACAAGCTGCCCGGTTGGCCTGAGCGCGTGCGCATCATGCAATCGAACTGGATCGGTAAATCGACCGGCGTGCGTTTTGCATTCCCGCACGATATCCGCGACGGAGAGCAACTGATCAGCGATGGCAAGCTGTGGGTATTTACCACCCGCGCCGATACGATCAAGGGCGTGACCTTTTGCGCCGTCGCGCCGGAACATGCGCTGGCGACGTTTGCCGCAAAGTCAAACCCAGCACTCGGCGCCTTCATTGCCGAATGCAAGCTGGGCAGTGTGATCGAAGCCGACATGGCGACGATGGAAAAGAAAGGCATGCCGACCGGCCTGTATGTCTCACATCCATTGACCGGCAAGCAGATTGAAGTGTGGGTCGGTAACTATGTGTTGATCACCTACGGCGACGGGGCCGTGATGGGCGTGCCAGCGCACGATTTCCGTGATTATGCTTTCGCAGAAAAATACAATATTCACATCACGAAAGAAGTTTTTCTTCCCGCAAGTCTTCAGTTATTGGCAGAGCAATTAGAGAGTCAAACTAAAGGGAAATTTAGCCTTCAGCGAGCAATACAGATAGGATTTCTCAGTGCATTCAATGAAGCAATGGAGAACTCGCCAGATGCTGATATTTTCATGAATCAGGCGTTTGGTTTCTTAGAAGAACTGAGGACCAGCATTGAAAGTAAAGATGGGGAATGCATAAACAGTGATCAGTTTGACGGGCTAAACCATGAAGCCGCCGTCGATGCGGTAGCGGCAGACCTGGCCGCACTCGGTCTTGGTGAGAAAAAAATCACCTATCGCCTGCGCGACTGGGGCATTTCGCGCCAGCGTTATTGGGGCACGCCGATTCCAATCATTCACTGCGCCCATTGCGGCGATGTTCCGGTGCCGGAAAAGGATTTGCCGGTGGTGTTGCCGGAAGATTGCGTACCGGACGGCAGCGGCAATCCGCTGAACAAGCATGAAAAATTCCTGCACGTCGATTGCCCGCAATGCGGCAAGCCGGCGCGGCGCGAAACCGACACGATGGATACCTTCGTCGACTCGTCGTGGTATTACATGCGCTACTGCTCACCCGGCAGTAATGAGTCAATGGTGGATTCGCGCAACGATTACTGGATGCCGATGGACCAGTACATCGGCGGCATCGAACACGCGGTGCTGCACCTGCTGTATGCGCGTTTCTGGACCAAGGTAATGCGCGACTTCGGCCTGGTCAAGTTCGACGAACCGTTCACCAACCTGCTCACACAAGGCATGGTGCTGAACGAAACCTATTATCGCGAAGATGGCAGCGGCAAGAAAATCTGGTTCAATCCGGAAGACGTCGAGTTGACGCTGGACGACAAGGGCCGCCCGGTAGCCGCACAATTGAAATCCGACGGCGCTCCGGTCCAGATCGGCGGGACCGAGAAAATGTCGAAGTCGAAGAACAACGGCATCGACCCGCAGGCCCAGATCGATCAATACGGCGCCGATACCGCGCGCCTGTTCACGATGTTCGCATCGCCGCCGGAACAGACGCTGGAATGGTCCGGCGCCGGCGTCGAGGGAGCCAATCGCTTTCTGAGACGGGTGTGGGCATATGCGCATGGCCAGGCGCCGCGCATCGCCGCCGCCAGCGCCGTGGACTTCTCGGCGTTGCCGGAAACGCACAAGACCTTGCGCAGGGAAATGCACAAGATCCTGCACCAGGCCGATCACGACTTCAAGCGCATCCAGTACAACACGGTCGTCTCCGCCGGCATGAAGATGCTGAACACGCTGGAGGCGGCGAAGCTCGACGACTCGCCGGCATCGAATGCGGTGGTCAGCGAAGGCTTGTCGATTTTCATTCGTGTTCTGTATCCGGTTGCGCCGCATGTCACGCATGTGCTGTGGCAGGAACTCGGATTTGCGCAAGTCCATGGCGATATTCTCGACGCACCATGGCCGCAAGTCGATCCGGACGCGCTGGAACAGGCTGAAATCGAGTTGATGGTTCAAGTCAACGGCAAGCTGCGAGGAAGCATCAAGCTTGCCAAGGACGCGGACAAGGCCGCTATCGAACAAGCTGCGCTGGCCAATGAGAACGTGCAGAAGTTCGTCACCGGCACGCCGAAGAAAGTCATCATCGTGCCCGGCAAGCTGGTCAATATCGTCGTATGATTTTTTTCAGGATCCAACACAAATGTTTGTCAAACACCGTTTCGCCTTTGTACTTGCCTTAAGCGCCGCACTGATGCTGTCGAGCTGCGGCTTCAAGCTGCGCGGTTCCGGCACTCAAGCCGATTTGCCGTTCAAGACGGTTCATGTCGGGCTTCCCGATTCATCGTCATTGGGAACGGAATTGAGGCGCAATATCGCGGCCGGCGCGACGGCAATTGCGACCGATCCCAGGAAAGCCGAAGCGGTGATCGAAGTGCTTTCCGAAACCCGGGACAAGGAAGTGCTTTCGCTGAACAGCCAGGGCCGGGTGCGCGAAAATGCACTTTTTTACAAGGTAGTATTTCGGGTAAAAGACGGCAAGAGCGCCGAATTGCTTCCGGCCACCGAGATTGTCATAAAACGCGTACTCAGCTTTAACGAGTCGCAAGTGCTGGCAAAGGAAACTGAAGAAGCATCCTTGTACCGTGAAATGCAAAGCGATATGGTTCTCCAGATATTGCGCCGGATCGCGGCCCTGAAACCGGCTGCTCAGTAAACATCATGCAACTGCGGATCGACGCCCTCGACGCACATCTGGCCAAGCCGCTTGCGCCGTTGTACGTGGTGTCCAGCGACGAACATCTGCTTGCGCTCGAAGCCACCGACAAGATCCGCAAGACTGCGCGTGCGCAAGGCTTTTCGGAGCGCGAGGTAATGACTGTCGAGCGCGGTTTCAAATGGGGTGAACTGCTTGCGGCGAATCAGTCGCAATCGCTGTTCGGCGACAAGAAATTGATCGAGTTACGCATCCCGACCGGCAAGCCGGGAAAGGATGGCGGACAAGCGCTGCAACAGTATGCGGCAAGCTTAAGCCCGGACAATATCACGCTGATCACGCTGCCCAAACTGGACTGGGCGACGCAAAAAGCGGCGTGGGTAAGCGCGCTGCAGCAAGCCAGCGTATTCATCGATATCCCGCTGGTGGAAAGAGCACAATTGCCGGGCTGGATCGGGACACGGCTTGCCGCGCAGCGTCAGAGCGCGGACCGGCAAAGCATCGATTTCATTGCAGACCGGGTGGAAGGCAATTTGCTCGCCGCGCATCAGGAAATTCAAAAGCTCGCGCTGCTCTACCCGGAAGGCAAGCTGACGTTCGAACAAATACATGATGCGGTCTTGAACGTCGCGCGATACGATGTATTCAAATTGAACGAAGCGATGCTGTCCGGCGATGTGGAGCGCCTGGTACGCATGGTGGAGGGCCTGAAGGGTGAAGGCGAGGCCCTGCCCTTGGTGCTGTGGGCGGTTGCGGAAGAAGTTCGCACGCTGCTGAAGCTGAAAGCGGGCGTCGCACAAGGCAAGGCGCTGGGCATGCTCTTGAAGGAATATCGCATCTGGGGACCGCGCGAGCGCCTGATGGAACCGGCGTTACGGCGGCTCTCGTTGCCGGCGTTGGAGCGCGCGCTGCAGGAAGCGGCGCAAGTCGATAAGATGATCAAGGGTTTGCGGGCGAAAGCGTTTGCCGGCGATGCATGGGATGCATTGCTGCAGCTCGGATTGAAAGTCGCGCAAGGGCGTTAATCGGTATTTTCAAGATCTCTCATCAAAAAAATGGACATCAAGCTCTACATGAATGAAGTCGGTCAGCGCGCGCGCAATGCATCGCGTGCCATGGCCAAGGCCGACACCGCCGCGAAAAATCGTGCGCTGTCGTTGATCGCCGCTGCCATTCGCCGTGACGCCGACGTTCTGCGTGCCGCCAATCAGCAGGACCTCGATGCCGCGAGCGCCAACGGTCTTGCGCCTGCAATGCTGGACCGCCTCACCTTGTCCGACAAGGCGATCGAAACCATGGCAGAGGGCCTGGAGCAGGTCGTCGCGCTGGCCGATCCGATCGGTGAAATATCCAACATGAAATACCGTCCGACCGGGATTCAGGTAGGACAGATGCGCGTGCCGCTCGGCGTGATCGGCATCATTTATGAGGCCCGTCCGAACGTGACCGTCGATGCGGCCGGCCTGTGCATCAAGAGCGGCAACGCAACCATCCTGCGCGGCGGATCGGAGGCGATTCATTGCAACCAGGCGTTGGCGAAGCTGGTGAAGGAAGGGCTGGCGGGCGCCGGCCTGCCTGCGGATGCGGTGCAGATTGTCGAAACCACCGACCGTGCAGCGGTTGGCGAGCTGATCACAATGCCCCAATACGTGGACGTCATCGTGCCGCGCGGCGGCAAGGGCCTGATCGAACGGCTGATGCAAGAATCGAAAGTGCCGATGATCAAGCACCTGGACGGCATCTGCCATGTGTATATCGACGACAAGGCGGACATCCAGAAGGCGCTGAAGATCGCGTTCAACGCAAAATGCCAACGCTACGGCACCTGCAACACGATGGAGACCCTGCTTGTGGCACGCGCGATCGCCCCGCAGGTGTTGCCGGAACTGGCCCGGCTGTATCGCGCCGAGGACATCGAGCTGCGTGCAGATGAAGAAGCGCGCAAGCTGCTGAAGGGTTACCCGAATCTGAACGCAGCAACCGAGGAAGACTGGCATACCGAGTATCTGGCCGGGATCCTGTCAGTGAAAATTGTGGCGGACGTGAACGAAGCCATCGACCACATCAACAAATATTCATCGCAGCATACCGATGCAATCGTCACGGAAGATTACACGCGCACGATGCGTTTTTTGCGCGAAGTCGATTCAGCATCGGTGATGGTCAATGCATCGACGCGGTTCGCCGACGGATTCGAATACGGCCTGGGCGCGGAGATCGGCATCTCGAACGACAAGCTGCACGCGCGCGGACCGGTCGGCCTGGAAGGTCTGACATCCCTGAAATATGTGGTGTTCGGGCATGGCGAAGTGCGTGAATAAGTTTGCCATGCAAACGGAGAGCCGCCTTGCAAGGCAGCACCGTTGCGCAGGCGCGGAGCAATGCCCCGCGAAACCCCTGCTCCACCATGGCGAAGTGCGTGAATAAGTTTGCCATGCAAACGGAGAGCCGCCTTGCAAGGCAGCACCGTTGCGCAGGCGCGGAGCAATGCCCCGCGAAACCCCTGCTCCACCATGGCGAAGTACGAGAATAAACTCACACTAACGATCTATAGCGAGAAAACCATGTTCTGGATTAAAGCGCTGCACCTGATCTTCGTCATTTCCTGGTTTGCCGGCCTGTTCTACCTGCCGCGCATCCTGGTCAATCTGGCGATGGAAAAAGAAACCGCCGCCACCGAGCGCCTGCTTGTGATGGCGCGCAAGCTGTACCGTTTCATGACCATATTGTCGGTCCCGGCCGTGGTGTTCGGTCTTTGGTTGTGGCTTGGCTACGGATTCGGTAAAGGCCCCGGCAGTGGATGGCTGCATGCAAAACTTGCGTTGGTCGTATTACTGATCGGCTATCACCATGCCTGCGGATCGCTATTGAAAAAATTCGAAACCGGCCGCAATACACGCAGTCATACCTGGTACCGCTGGTTCAATGAAGTGCCGACCGTCATTTTGGTGGCCATCACAATCCTGGTTGTCGTCAAACCGTTCTGAACGTACCCAACTCAAGGATCGCCATGGCAAAAACATGTGAATATTATTTCGCGCCGCAATCGCCTTTCGCCTACCTGGGACATGCGCGCCTTGTTGCGCTAGCCGAACAGTACGGTGTGCAAGTCGAGATCAAACCATTCGATCTGGGCAAGATATTCAGCCTGTCGGGCGGTATCCCGCTGGCAAAACGCGCGCCGCAGCGGCAAGCATACCGGTTGCTGGAGTTGCAGCGCTGGAGCGAATTCCTTGAATTGCCGCTGAACCTGCAGCCAAAGTTTTTTCCGGTATCCGGCGATCTGGCAGCGAAGCTGATCATTGCAACGCGGCTGGCGCATGGCAGCGATGGCGCGTTGACGCTGAGCGGTTCCCTCATGCGCGCGGTTTGGGCAGAAGATAAAAACATTGCCGATGCAGATACGCTGGCCGCAATCGCCGGTGCATGCGGCTACGACGGCAAGGAATTGCTGAAATCCGCCGAAACCGCCGGCATTCAGGCGGATTACGATCGCTTTACCGATGGTGCGATCGCCGCGAACGTATTTGGCGCTCCCTGGTATGTCGTCGACGGTCAGGGGTACTGGGGACAGGACCGGCTGGATTTTGTCGAGCGGGCGTTTGCGAAATAGATATTTGGTTCCATCGCCTGAAAACTTGTCATTCGGAATGACAATCTGATTTAGCAGTTGAATTTAAAATGCCCGCTTCGAAGAGCGAAGGCATTTCACTACGGATAAAGGGTCCTCCATGTCACATTCCTATTTTTGTCCCTGCCCGCGCGGACTGGAAGCCGCGCTTGCGGAAGAACTCGGCGAGATCGCCCAACAAGGCGCGACACTCAAGGTCCACAACCAGGTGCCGGGCGGCGTGCATTGTTCCGGCTCGCTGACCGATGCCTATCGCATCAACCTGCATTCCCGCATCGCGTCGCGCGTACTGATGCGCATGGCGCATGCCAGCTACGCCAATGAAAATGACATCTACGACCTGGCGCTTGCGCAGCCGTGGGAAGACTGGTTCGGCGTGCATCAGACGATCCGCATCGACGTCACCGCAATCAAATCGCCGCTGCGCAGCCTGGAATTCACCACGCTGAAGATCAAGGATGCGATCTGCGACCGTTTCCGCGACATCTGCTCCGAACGGCCATCGGTCGATACTAAAACGCCGGACATGCGCATCGTCGGTTTTCTGGATGCGCGCAATTTCACGCTCTATCTCGACACTTCAGGTGAAGCGCTGTTCAAGCGCGGCTGGCGGCTGGACACCGGCGACGCGCCGCTGCGCGAAAATCTTGCGGCGGGACTGCTGCGCGTGGCGGGCTGGAAGCCCGGCATGGTGTTGTTCGATCCGATGTGCGGTTCCGGCACCATCCTCGCCGAAGCGGCGCAGATGCTGGCCGGCATCCCGCCGGGTGCGCGGCGCGAATTCGCATTCGAAAAATTCAGCGGCTTCGATGCCAGGGAATGGCATGCGATCAAGGACAGTGTCAAACCGAATCCGCTGCCGGATGCGCCGACGATCTTCGGCAGCGATATTTCCGGCGACATGATCGTCATGACCCGCAGCAACCTGAACAAAGCGGGCATTCCGTTCGAAATTCCACTGAAGCAAATCGAGGCGCAGGAAGTCAAGCCGCCGACTGAAACGCCCGGCATCATCCTCACCAATCCGCCGTATGGAGAACGTATCGGCGTACGCGGCGACAGCACGATCGAAACCGATGAAATGGCGGCTGCCTTCTTCAATGCATTCGGCACCACCTTGAAGCAACGCTTCGCCGGCTGGCAGGTGTTCCTGTTTTCCGCGGACCTCGGATTGCCGAAGTTTTTGCGACTGAAAGAATCCCGCAAGACGCCGTTCTTCAACGGCGCATTGGAATGCCGGCTGTTCCGCTTCGACATGGTTGCCGGATTCAACCGCCGCGAACAGGCCAAGCCGAAAGAAGCATAGGCAATGCTACTGAAAGCTCCTGACACAACGCTGTCAGGAGCGTCGGCGCATGATGTCTCCATGCCATGACGACCGTTCCGATCCAGGAAACGGCGTCGCGCACTTACTGGAGAACATCATGGACACGAAAATAAACTGGTTTGAAATTCCTTCTTCCGATTTTTCCCGCGCGACAAAATTTTATGAAGCGCTGTTCGACATCAAATTGAAAGTGGAGCCTGTCGGACCGATTCAAATGGGAATTTTTCCTGATGCATCCAATCAGGGATACGGCTGCGTGATTCAAGGCGAAGGGTCTGAACCCGGCGCCAACGGCCCGATCATTTATCTCGACAGCCCCGCTCCCATCGAACAATTGCTGGCGCGCGTCGAACCCGCCGGCGGCACCGTCAAAATGGGTAAAACCGAGCTGCCCAATGACATAGGCTTCATTGCACACTTCATCGATACGGAAGGCAACCGACTGGCGCTGCATCAGCCGCCGGGCGAGCGTTAGCATAAGGCCGCCATTCCAAGCGCAACGAGGAATGGCAGGCCGTTGCGAGCATATTGCCGGCACGATCGGCACCCGAATTATCAACAGGAGTCCAGATGGACCGAAACGCATTTTTCTGGAAAATCCAGGATGGCAGGCTACCTCAACCACAAGCGGCACGGACACTCGGCGCCAATATCATCTCGGTCGATTTCGATACCGGTGCTATCGAAATCGAGTTTGAAGGAAAAGAAGAGTTCATCAATCCGGCCGGAAAAATACAGGGCGGATTCCTGTCTGCGATGCTCGACGATACGATGGGTCCAGCCCTTGCCGCCACGCTAAAAGCCGATGAGTTTGCACCGACGCTCGATCTGCATGTGCAGTTTCTCAGCCCGGCAGTACCGGGGAAACTTCACGGCGTGGGTCGAGTAGTGCGGCGCGGCGGCGCGGTCTGCTTTCTCGCGGGAGAATTAAGCCAGGGTGGTAAAGTGGTGGCGACCGCCATCGCAACTGCGCTGATTCGCAAGCTATAGACAGGCAGCGCGTCAGCGTCGGACCGGATCGTGATCAGCACTGGACGACCCTTGCCGTATTTGCCACAATAATTTTATGAGCGTCCAACGACTATCCGATCTGCGCAACCTTGGTCCACGTTCCATCGCCATGCTGGAGACGATCGGCATTCGCACCCATGCGGAGCTGGCGCGATACGGCGCAATCGATGCCTTCATTGCACTCAAGAACGCAAATCAAGCGGCGACGTTGAACCTGTTGTGGGCATTGGAGGGAGCGCTGACCGACCGTGACTGGCGGCAAGTCGCACGTGACGACAAACTGCATTTTCTGACCGAGCTGGAATTACGCGGAGTGCTGCCATGAAGACTCTTTACTGATGCGCCGCGCCGACCGGTTATTTCAGATCGCACAGTATCTGCGTGGACGCAGGCTCACGACTGCGCGGCAATTGGCCGACTGGCTGGCGGTATCTGAACGAACCATTTATCGCGACGTGCGCGACCTTTCATTGTCCGGCGTGCCGGTGGAAGGCGAAGCCGGCGTCGGCTATCGCATAAAGGCTGGATTCGATTTACAACCGCTGATGTTTTCTCCAAATGAAATCGATGCATTGGTCATTGGCATGCGCATGGTGCAAGCCTGGGGCGGACCGCAGCTTGCAGCATCAAGCATTGCTGCGCTGGCCAAGATCACCCTTGCATTGCCGAAAGAAAAACGCGACTTCGTCGAAGCGACGCCAATGTTTGCGCCGGCATTCCATATCGATCCAGCGCATGGAGAACGGCTGGAACAGGTTCGTCAGGCAATCGGCCGCCGTTGCAAGCTGCAGCTCGACTACGTCGATGCGCAGGATAAGGCGACGCAACGCGTTATCTGGCCGTTGGCGCTGTACTTCTGGGGCGGCACCTGGTTAATCGCAGCCTGGTGCGAAATGCGCTCGGATTTCCGCTCATTTCGCCTTGATCGCGCTCAAGCGCTAACGGCAATGGACAAGTATCCCGATCAGACCGGCCGGCGCCTGCCCGACTTTGTTCGCCGCGCCACGAAGAATCGCCAATAGCGCACAGCAAGATGCTGCGCTTTGCGCTATGCTTGTTTTTTTTGCACCTCACCGCAGGAGAGACAACATGTTGCAAGCAGTCAAGGGACTTCCCAAGCTGAACGATGCCGCGCTGCTGCGCAATCAGTCCTACATCAATGGCGCCTGGGTCGGCGCGGCCGCAAGCTTTGACGTAACCAATCCCGCCGATGGCGTCACGCTCGGTTCCGTGCCTAACATGGGCGCCGCCGAAGCGCAGAGCGCGATCGATGCCGCCAATGCCGCCTTTCCGGCCTGGTCGGCCAAGACGGGAAAAGAACGCGCCGGCATCATGCGCAAATGGTTTGAATTGATGCTGGCTCATGCCGACGACCTGGCCGCGCTGATGACCGCGGAACAGGGCAAACCGCTGGCCGAAGCCAAAGGCGAAGTAATGTACGGCGCCAGCTTCATCGAATGGTTTGCGGAAGAAGCCAAGCGCGTCAACGGCGACGTGATGTCGTCGACCTGGTCCGACAAGCGCATGGTAGTGCTCAAACAGCCGATCGGCGTTTGCGCATCGATCACGCCATGGAATTTCCCGATCGCTATGATTACGCGCAAAGTCGCTCCCGCGGTTGCCGCCGGTTGCACCATCGTTATCAAGCCGGCGGAACAGACCCCGCTATCGGCGCTTGCGATGGCGGAACTGGCGCACCGCGCCGGCATGCCGCCGGGTGTGATCAATATCGTCACCGCCGATGCGGACAAGTCGATCGAAGTCGGCAAGGTGCTGTGCTCCAGCCCGATCGTGCGCCACCTATCCTTTACCGGATCGACGCCGGTTGGACGCATCCTGATGCAGCAGTGCGCGCCGACCATCAAGAAACTCGGATTGGAGTTGGGCGGCCATGCGCCATTCATCGTGTTCGACGATGCCGACCTGGAGGCCGCCGTTGAAGGCGCGTTGGTATCGAAGTACCGCAATGCCGGGCAGACCTGCGTATGCACCAATCGCTTTTACGTGCATGAGTCGATTTACGACGCATTCGTTGAAAAACTGGCCGCGGGCGCGGCAAAGATCAAGGTAGGTAACGGTTTTGAAACCGACGTCGTGCAAGGTCCGCTGATTGATGAGCAGGCCATCGCCAAAGTCGAAGAACATGTGGCGGATGCATTGGCAAAAGGCGCCAAAATTGAAAGCGGCGGCAAGCTGCATGCGCTGGGCGGTCACTTCTACGAGCCGACGGTGCTATCGAACATCACCAGCGACATGAAAATCATGCGCGAAGAGACTTTCGGGCCGGTCGCTGCCGTGATCAAGTTCAAGACCGAGGACGAAGCGATTGCGGCAGCCAACGATACCGAGTTCGGCCTTGCGAGTTATTTCTATTCGCGCGACATCGGCCGCGTCTGGCGCGTCGCTGAAAAGCTGGAATACGGCATGGTCGGCATCAACACCGGCATCATGTCGAACGAAGTCGCGCCGTTCGGCGGCGTCAAGCAGTCGGGACTTGGCCGCGAAGGTTCGAAGTACGGCATGGATGAATATCTGGAACTCAAATATTTGTGCATGGGCGGAATGTAAGAGAACCCGGCCAACGCTCAGGCCCTGCCATTCCCGGTACAGCGAACGAGAAGTTCCACAAGGTAAAAGGGACTTGCATTGCAAGCCCCTTTTTTTCATCCGGTATTTTCGCTACCGCGCCTGATGCACTTCGACCTTTGCAGCCTGTTTTAACTGACTCAAGCGAGTATCCACCTTCTCTTGGAGAATTTGCGCGCGCAACTCATTTTGCAATTGCTCATTCAACGGCTTCTTGTATTCACGCGTCTCATTGACCCGGATCACGTGCCAGCCGAATTCAGTCTGCACCGGCTGGCGCGAATATGCTCCCGGCGCCAATGACCGCGCCGCGGCCGCGAACGGTTCAAGCATTTGATTCTGCGCCAGCCAACCGAGACTGCCATCCTTGCCGCCGCTTCTATCGATCGAACGGCTGGCAACAAGCTTTTCAAAGTTGGCGCCGCGGTCAAGCTCGGCAACGGCCGCTTTCGCATCGGCTTCGGTTTTCAACACAATGTGGCTGATCCTGTATTGCGGTTCCGCCTTCTGTGCCGCATAGCGCGCGGTGACGTCGGCAGCATCGATCTTGATGCCTTTGATGATCTCGCGCACCATGTACTCGCTCAACAGTGTCTTTTGCTGCAACTCCAGGTCGGCCATCACTTGCGGCCGCTGGTGCAGTCCAAGTTCGCGTGCCTTTTGCACCAGTACTTCCATCGCAACCAGGTCTTCGATGAGTTGCGTACGCTCCGCACCCGCGGGCGGCGCAGCCTGAGAGGTGTTGCGAGGATAGAGTGCCTCGTCGTAAGGATTTTGCACGCCGGCGCGCGCGCGCGCCATCTGGTCGACTATATCGCGCTTGATGGGCTGGCCGTTGACCGTTACCGCTATAGCCGAATCTCCGGCTGGCACGGCCGTTGCACTGGCAGCTGCTGTGTTTTCAGATGCCAGTGCAAACATGCTCACGGCAATGAAGGCTATTCCGGCGCAACGATGCACCTGCTGTACGGCGTCAAATTTCATCTTATGTCTCCTATTTTTTAATATTCCGCGTCGGCCGGTGGGGTCTTCTTCGGTTCGACGAAAGCTGTTGCGATCGCCGAATTTCACGGCGCGGTTTTCGCGCGACCAGTAAAACGCACAATGCCGAACAACGCCATCCCCCGAATGGGGAGTGGCGCACTTTCGCAAGCCAGGCTCGATGCGATTCACTTTCCTGAGGAAATAAATCTAACAGCGTTTCAATGATAATGTAGTTTCCAATTTGGAAATTGCAATGTCACGGAGAAAAATGCCTGAACCCGGTTACCGGTGAGCCTGCACCGGCGGCACGCAAAAAATCAGCTGGTGGCCGCCGCGCGCTGGCGGCACTTTTCTGCAAGGCCGAGCAGCACGACATCGAGCAGATTCAAAATAAGCTCGTCTTCCGGCACTCTGGTTGGCCGTTCGCCTTCGGGAAAGGTGATCAAAAGAGAGGATATGCCATCCGCGGCAGCCCAGAATGCCCACACATCGCTTCCGACCTTGTCGATCGGACCGAAGGGTTCCAGGTAAGCTTGCATCACTTCTTTTGTTTTCTTGAATGTATTGACGGAAGTGTCGAGCAAGGTCGGATATCGGCTATGCGGCGTGATCAGCGTGCTGTGCATCAGCTTGAAAATGCCGGGATGGTCCAATGCGAATTGCACATAGGCCAGGAAAAACCTGCGCAAATGTTCTTTCTTGTCAGTGACGCTCTCACCAGCCGCCGCCGCTCTCATCGTGAGCTGACGAAAGCCCTCTTCCGCCACTGCGGCCAGCAAGCTTGTCTTGTCTCCAAAGTGATGCAATGCCGATGATGCAGCCACGCCGTTTCTCCGCGCCACTTCGCGCAGGCTTGTGCTGGCGGCCCCGCGTTCTTCAATCACCTCCCACGCACTGGCAAGCAATGCGCGCCGCAAATCTCCATGGTGGAATGTATCTCGTTCGATTTTCTTGCCCGGCAAGTGCGCGGCAGGCTCTTGCACAACCACATCGCTCATCATGTTCACCCCATCTGATTTGATGGGCATCGTAGCATAGCGATAACAAATTAAGAGACTGTTGACGCCGCTTTTTCATTCGACAGATCGGTTAATTACTATATGCTTTAGCAATCTGTTCATATCGTCATTATTTGTTTTCGGGATCCAAATTGTTGCTATCAATCCAGTCCTTACATCCCTACCATAAGAGCCGTCCCCTGCTTCCTGTCCCAATGAGTTCAAATGCTTTCCACTAGCACCAATCCGCATCAACACCCCGGCGCCGTGCCACCTGCAAACAACATTGCCCTCGCGATGATGCTCGCAGGACTTGCGATGCTCGGCCCGTTTTCAATCGACGCCTATCTCCCCGCGTTCCCGAACATACAATTCTCGTTGCAGGCCAGCTCGATCGAAGTACAGCAAACGCTGACCGCCTACATGGCTGCATTTGCCGTGATGATTCTCTGGCACGGCGCATTATCGGACGCGTTCGGCCGCCGCAACATCATCCTGGTGTCGCTCGCGGTATTTGCGGTCGCGACCCTGGGCTGCGCGGCAGCGCACAGCGTTGAATATCTATGGGCTTTCCGCATACTGCAAGGTGTGTCGGCAGGCGCCGGAGTCGTGATCGGAAGAGCCATTATTCGCGATCTGTATGCAGGCGCCGCCGCGGAGCGCTTGCTTTCGATGGTCACGATGATTTTTTCGATTGCGCCGGCCATCGCGCCGATATTGGGCGGCTGGATCGTGAAACTGCTCGACTGGCGCTCGATCTTTCTATTCCTGTTTGCCTATACCGTGCTGCTGCTGTGGTATTGCTGGAAGCGCTTGCCGGAAACGCTTCGTCCCGAAAACAGGCAACCGTTCAATCCGCAATTTCTGGCACAAAGCTACAAGCAGATTATCCGCTCTCCATTGTTCCACCTGAAGGCCGGTGCGGTCGCTTTCAATTTTGCCGGGCTGTTCCTGTACGTGTCGTCGGCGCCGGCATTCATCACGCGGCATCTCGGATTAGGCCCGGACCAGTTTGGCTGGATGTTCATCCCTTTCGTGGCCGGGATTTTTTTCGGCGCCTTTGCCGCCAATCGACTTGCCGGAAAAATCACCGTATCGAAACAGGTACTGATCGGATTCTGTTTCCTGGTCGGCGCCGCTTCAGTCAACGTGATCTATCATGCGTTCATGCCGCCCTCGCTGCCCTGGTCGGTCGCGCCGCTGTTCTTCTACACCTTTGGCATGTCGCTGGTCGCGCCGGGCGCCACGCTGCTGGTGCTTGATCTTTTTCCGCATATCCGCGGCACGGTCGCCTCCTGCCAGTCATTTCTAATGACCATGCTGGGCGCCGTAGTGGCCGGCGTGATCGCACCGATTCTCGATCGCTCGGTGCTGTCGCTGGCGGCAGGACAGCTCGGATTTACGCTCATTGCGCTGATATTCTGGACAGCCGGGCGTTCATACCGGATGCGCCTGGACTCGCGAAAACCGATCAATTCTTGGGAAAGCATCGAATAGAAATACCTCATTGGACCCGATGGAGCTTGCGAGATGCCGCGGACAAAGATACTGAGCCTGACCTTGCTCGCCATGATTGCCTTCGCGGGCAACTCCCTGCTTTGCCGTCTTGCGCTGACGGATACCGGCATCGATGCGGCCAGCTTCACGTCGATTCGCATCATCTCCGGCGCGATTATCCTGTGGCTGATCGTGCGCCTGCGCGGCGGAGAACACCGCGCTACCGGCAGTTGGCGGTCCGCACTCGCGCTGTTTGCCTATGCCGCCGGCTTCTCATTCGCCTACGTCAACCTGACGGCGGCCACCGGCGCATTGCTATTGTTCGGCGCGGTACAAAGCACGATGATCGGCTACGGCTTATGGCGCGGCGAACGACTGCACAAGCGGCAGACCGTCGGCCTGGCATGCGCATTGGCCGGCCTGGTCGGTCTTTTGCTGCCGGGACTTTCCGCACCACCGCTGCTCGGCTCGATGTTGATGCTGGGCGCGGGTATCGCATGGGGGATTTATTCGTTGCGCGGCAAAGGCGCGGGCGACCCGATCTGCGCGACGGCCGGCAACTTCATTCGCGCGGTGCCTTTTTCCGTAGGTCTGAGCATCGCTATGCTGCCGTTTGCATCGGTGGATCAAGCCGGGTTCTGGTACGCAATCGCATCCGGCGCATTGACATCGGGAATCGGATACGCGATCTGGTATACCGCCCTGCGCGGTCTGAGCTCGACCAGCGCAGCGACGGTACAGCTAAGCGTGCCGGTGATCGCGGCAATCGGCGGCATTCTGTTTTTGGGCGAAGCCGTTACATTGCGTCTGCTGCTCGCCTCCGTCGCCGTTCTTGGCGGCGTCGCACTGGTTATCCTGTCCAGGCCGCAGGCAACGTGAAACCGGAAAGCCGGGCGCCCAATCGGGCCGCCCCACTGCGTCATTCGCCAAACCGTTCCGCCATTGCCCATCAAAAGGGCGTTTTTGGGCTTGTACTGTATAATCACGCTATCCGATGGGCAGGTTGCCCTCTTTGTCTGGGTTGGCGTTCAAACCCCAATTCTCTTGCAGTCCTCGGTTGCACGCGTGTTGAAATCCCGAGCGTGCCGACAATTTTCAACGTTTGCGGTCATGCCATGCGATGCATGGCAATGCGGCACCTGCCCGCGCTTTTTATTGCTGTCAATTAACCAACGGCAAGGAACGCAAATCCGGTCCGGTCTGCTCGCACTCTGCTTTCTCCTTCGCCAGCCGCGTGACACGATGGCTGTTCAACAATTTACGTGCAGTTGCCGCTTCGGTCGCCGCATCTCTCTTATATCGGAATGACGAATGTCCAAAGAAGATCTCCTTGAAATGAACGGCCTTGTAACCGACGTGCTTCCGGATTCGCGCTTCCGCGTCGACCTCGAAAACGGCCACAAACTGATTGCGTACACGTCCGGAAAAATGCGCAAGAATCATATCCGTATCCTCGCAGGCGACAAGGTAACGCTGGAATTGTCTCCTTACGATTTGAGCAAGGGACGCATCACGTTCCGCCATATTGAAAAACGCGGCCCGGCCCCCACTGGCGCTCAACGACGCCGCTAATAAAGAAGCAGCGAGCGCCATCGGCCTTTTCCCGTGCATGGTTTCCCTGCGAATACCGCAATTGAGAAAACCGGCCGGGAACGCAGCCATGTCATGATGAGCACAAGTGCACTTGACACATCATTCGAACTTCGTTTGCGGAGCATCAGAGTGTGCGCGCGTGGCAGCAAGCATGATCATTTAAAACTGATTTCATGAAAGCCTGTGCGCGTTCAGCATCTACCAGGAATCCGCTCTGACATACGCTCATTCATGAAATGAGTTCCAGCAACTATTACGGCGCCTATTATGAATCAGGAAGTCAGCATGAAAATCGATCGCTTGGTCGGTGCGGAAGTGATATCGGCAAGAGCCAGGGAAATTGGCGTGGAGAATGGCGTGGTCATTTCCGAATGCGTTTGGGATATCGGACAGTCCATCGAACTCCAGCATGCGCACCGGCTCGATCTTTCCACCGCAAGTAAAACCGTACGCATTTATTTCCCCGATCAGGAATTATCGACATCGGGCAACGAAGTCAGGAAAAAGCGAACCGATGATCGGCTGCGGGGAGCAATCGCCCAGTTGTTGCCAAGATCGCCTGCGCCGACTTACGCCACGTCTGTTTAGAGTTGCTCACACAAATATCCGATAGCGTCGCGAACTGATTTTTTATTGGCGGGCATCGGCTTTCGACAATCGATTTCGCGCCAAATGCCCGTAGCATCATGGCCTTCCGCATCATTTGCAATGAATGATGAATCGCCGCATTTATATAAATGCAACTACATTTTCCAGAATCTCTTGATTCTAGGCACAGCGCCAGGCAATAACTATCCGGCACCAATCATTGGCTCTCTTTTGTTTTAACTCGCCTTGCTTGTGATCAATCGGACCAATCTGTAAGTAACTGTTGCCGCGCCAATGAACCGGCGAATGCATCAAGCGGTCCAAATCCATCATGAGCGCGCTATCCTTTCGGCCGTTGATTATCCTCGTCTTAATGGCGTTTGCGGAATCGGCCGTGACGGCGGATTCCGCATCATCGCTTGCATGGCACGAAAGCACCGAAATTGCCGCCGGCCGCGGAGAGCGCGGTCCGTGGCAACAGAATCAGTCGCGATATGACTATGTCGATGATCCTACAATTGCAATGAATGATCGTGGCGAAACCGCAGTCGCCTGGGTGGAGCAAGCGCGCAAGGATGTATTCTTTCAACGCTTTTCCGCCGACGGCACGAAGCAGCTCGATCAGCCGATCAATGTATCTCGCAGCCCGGCAACATTTTCATGGCTGCCGCGCATCGTGATTGCGCCGGATGCACCACAAACGATCTTCATTCTCTGGCAGGAAATCATTTTTTCCGGCGGTTCGCATGGCGGCGAGATTTTATTTTCCCGATCGAATGATGGCGGGAATTCATTTTCGAAACCCGTCAATATTTCGAATTCGATCGGCGGCGACGGCAAGGGACGCATCAATTCAAAGACGTGGCACAACGGCAGCCTTGACCTGGTCGCAGCTGACAAGGGCGTACTCTACGCGGCGTGGACGGAATACGATGGACAGCTCTGGTTCAGCCGCTCGACCGACGGCGGAAAAATCTTCTCCCGTCCACGGCACATTGCCGGCGGCGGCAACGCCAATCCCGCGCGCGCGCCGTCGATGGCGCTCGGTCCCGGCGGTGTAGTGTATCTGGCCTGGACCATCGGCGAAGACGATGGCGCCGATATCCATTTGGCGAAGTCCACGGACGGCGGGACCAGGTTCAGTGAACCGCAGCTTGTCGCACCTAGCGAAAACTATTCGGATGCGCCTAAGCTGGCCGTCGATTCCGGCGGAACCTTGCACCTGGTGTATGCAGAGAGTTCGGGCGGACCGTTAGCGCGCTATCACGTCCGATACACACGCTCGGCGGATGGCGCACGCCGGTTCGACATCGCGCGCGACATTTCCAGGCCGATGCCGCAATCGGTCGAAAGTACGGCATTCCCGGCATTGGGCGTCGATGCGCAAGACAATCTCTATGTCGTGTGGGAATTGTTTTACGATGCGCGGCAGCCTCCGCGCGGCTTGGGCATGACGGTCTCGCGCGACGGAGGAAAACACTTCACGCAGCCAAGCGTAGTGCCGGACAGCAGCGACCTCGCAGGCGGTTTCAATGGCAGCCATCAGGGATTGCTGATGAAGAAACTCGCGGTGAATCGCGGCGGCGCCATGGCAATCGTCAACAGCAGCCTGAAGCAGAATGAGCACAGCCGGGTCTGGATGATGCGCGGCGAAATTCAAGCAGGTCCGGCCGGTTTCGGAACGCCGACTTCTGCCCGATGACCCTGCTTCTTGACGAATTTCATTCAATCAGTCCGGACAGGAAAGCGACGCATCAGCCCGTCACTTTTCGCAGCAATGCCCGTCCGGCGAAGCGCACGCGCTGCGATAGCGGAAAGCGCTTGAAGGTCGATTTCGCCGTGCCGCTGGTGAATGCGGTGCGCTTCGTGTAATCGATCGCAATATCGACGATCACCGGGCGCCCCTCCTGCGCCAACCGTCGGGCTTCCGATATCGCGGGGGCAATCCGGCTTTGATTCGGCATATCGATATAGGCGGCGCCGGTCGCCATCGCGATACCTTCGATATTCACACCGGGCAGCACCGTGCACGGTTTGCGGTTGTAGGGAATTTCCTGTGCTTGCGCAATCTGTGACAGTTCGCCGTCATGGAATATAAAGTAAATCACACCCAGGCCGTTTGCAGCGGCTGTGACGATTTCCATGCAGGTCATCATGAAGCAGCCGTCGCCGACGATTGCAAACACTTCCTTTTCCGGCTGCGCCAGCTTGGCTCCGATTGCCGCCGGGACGGCGTAGCCCATCGCGTTGAAGTCGGTCGGCGTCAACAACCTGGCGCCGCGATGAAGTCCGAACAACTCGGCGGTCAGAAAGGTATGGTTGCCGTCATCCAGCACCGTCACCGCATCGTCCGGCATCTGTCGGCGCAGCTCGTCAAAGAAGCGTGCCGGATTGACGCGGCCCTTGCTGTCATGGGCATACCACTCTTCACGATAGGCGCGTTTGTCGCGCGCAATCTGCGTTTGCAGCTCGCTATTGACCGGGCGCCCTCCGCGCGAACGCAGCTCGGCAAGTAGCGCGGACAACACCGCCTTCGCATCGCCGGCAATAGCGACATGGGCCGGATAATTGGCGTTGAACACGTCCGGATTGATATCCACATGGACCAACGCCGGCGGCACGACGGCGCTGAAACTCCCGGTCGGGATCTCGCCGAAATGCGTGCCGACCGCCAGCATCGCATCGCACTGCTGAAAGGCATTGCGCGCCGCCGGCACCGCCGACGGACTGAAGCCGAATCCGACATGCAGCGGATGATCGGCAGGAAAACTAGCCAGCCCTTGCAGCGTGGTGCTGACCGGCGCTTGCAGCAGTTCGGCAATGGCCGTGATTTCTTCGATCGCCATGCGTGCGCCCCAGCCGACGAACAGGCCGGTTTTTTTTGCACCCAGCAGCACATCGGCGGCACGGCGAATCAGATCGGGGTCCGGTGCAGCCAGTGCCGATGGCGGCATCCAGCGCGGCAATTCGCCGACTTCACCCGGAAACAATTGCAGATTGACCGGAAGCTCTATCAGCACCGGACCCGGCTCGCCGCTGGTGGCGATCCGGTATGCCTCGAAGATGGTGGACACGACATCTTCATGCCGCAGTATGCGAAACGCCGCCTTGGTAATCGGCTTGGCGATTTCAAGTTGGTCGATCTCGTGCAACTGGAACCGCTTACCGGTATCGGTGCGGATGCCGCCGGTAAACACCAGCATCGGTATGCCGTCCAGGAATGCTTCGCCGATGCCGCTGGATGCATGCGTCAGGCCGGCCGCCGGCACAATCGCCAGTGCGCCGATGGTGTCGGTCGACGCGCGGCTCACACCGTCGGCCATGAAGGCAGCACCGCCTTCATGCGTCACGAGGATCGGCGTCACTGTCTTTGAGTTATTCAGTTCATCGTACAGTTCCGTGTTGTGTACGCCGGGTATGCCGAAGGTGAACTTGATGCCAAGTTGCTCCATCGCGTAGACGGCCAGCCAGGCTGCGGTTTTTTTCATGTTGGTCTCCGTAAATAATGCTGATGTGTTTTATTGCTTGATCGATTGCGCCGCGCGTCGCGCACTGTAGATGCAGCCGCCGAGGAAAGTGCCTTCCAGTCCGCGCAAGCCGTTCATGCCGCCGCCGCCGAATCCGGCCGCCTCACCCGCCGCATACAGACCCGGAATCGGTACGCCCGACTTGCTCAATACGCGGCTGTCCAGATCGGTCTGGATGCCGCCCAGGCTCTTGCGGCTGATGATGAATTCACGGATCGCGATCAAGGGCATCGCGCCCGGGTCCAGAATCTTCTGAAACTTGCAGGTGCGTATGCGATCGCCGCGCCATTTGCGCACGTGGGCGATACGGCGCAATTGCTCGTCGTTGTGCAGGACCGGGCCGCGGTCGATCTCCGTATCATAGCGTTCGGCAACGCCGCGCACAGTGTCGAAATCGACCGCCTTATCACCCTGCAGCGCATTCATTTTTTCCACCAGTTCGGGCAACGACGACGCCATCACGAAATCAATGCAGTTTTCCGTCAGTTGTTCGACCAGCCAGCGGTTGCCCAGCAGCGCGTCGCGCAGAAAGCCGGTGATCGACTTGTTGCGGACCGATGGATTGAATTCCGCACCCGACACCGCAAGCTCCTTGAGCGCGATCTTGTGATTGAGAAGTTGCCAGGAGTACTGCTTTTCCTGTCTGCAGATCTGCGTCACCAGATCGCGCGTATCGAAACCGCTGACCAGCGGATGCGGGCCGATACGCTCGCCGCGCCAATTCAGCCACAAGGCCGAGCGCGACGGCACCAACGACAGTCCGTGGCCGGGTTTGCGCGGCTTCCAGTGGCGCACGCCGGCAGCGTAGTTCCACATCCGGTCGAGATGGGTGATATTCCCGCCGGCAGACTGCACCGCGTCGTGCAGCATGCCGTCGGCAAATTTGTGCGACCCGTTGAGGATGATTTCCGGCGGAGAACGCCAGTCTGCATGCCAATGCTGCCGCACGCGCTCGATGCTGCCGTTGATGCCGCCGGTCGCGACCAGCACCGCATCCGCGTGTTCGGAAAACTCTTCTCCGGTGCCTTCGGTGACGCCGCGGCAACCGCTGATGCGGCCTGCATCTTCCATCAATGCTTCGACCCGGTGATTGAACCTGAGCGTCAGCGCGTCGCGCCGCGGATGCGCCAGCAGCGTGCGGATCAGCTGCGTCGCCAGCACATGGCCGGTGCCCCAGGTCACATGCCAGCGCGGCACCGAATTGCCGCCGCCGAACTGACCGCGCTCGACCCACAACGGCAGCGGCAGGAAGCCGATGCCGCGCGCCTTGAGCCAGCGGTAGATTTCACCATGGCTGTCGTTGACGTAGGCATCGGCCCAGCGGCGCGGCCAGAATTCGGCGGATTCGTCGCGGCCGAACTCGCCGAAGGATAGCCAGTCCTGGAGCGCCAGCTCAGGCGTATCGCGGATGCCGGAACGGCGCTGCTCGGGCGTGCCGACCATCAGGATGCCGCCGAAGCTTTCCTTTGCCAGCCCGCCGAAATTGTCTTCGGTATCGCGCTCCAGCAAGGTCACGCGCTTGCCGGCCGACAGCAGTTCCAGCGCGGCGACGATGCCGGCCAGGCCGCCGCCGACTATGACGACATCGCTTCGATATTGCTGCATCTTGCCCTCCCCGGCTCGATCATGTCATTCGCATCATTGTGCGCCGTATCCGGCATGCCGGTTGTATTTGATATGCCGGCAAGAATGCTTTCATTTACCAAGCGCGAATCGGTGCTGCCGGTCAGCGGCACTGCCTGCCTTCAGGGCCTGGCAAACGGGCCTTGCCGACCGGGCCGATTCGCGATAACCGCCGACTGAAGCAGGCTCCAGAAAAAACGAACAGTCGCTAGTAGTTCGTCACGCTTCGATTTGCGGGTAGCGAAGCGGTCTGCCGCATTGATCGAGGGTGAGTGCAAGGCGGCGAGCACAGACAGGGCGTTCCCCTGTCGCGCATCGGCCCCTTGCAGGGCGC
>Ga0209343_10000159_pt1 | contig 86849 bp, 94 predicted proteins | sample RifCSPlowO2_02_FD_184026 | JGI IMG/M metagenome (GOLD analysis project Ga0209343, IMG submission 184026) | Groundwater microbial communities from Rifle, Colorado - Rifle CSP2_plank lowO2_0.2 (SPAdes) (version 2) | ecosystem: Environmental > Aquatic > Deep subsurface > Groundwater | place...
AGTTCAATATTTAACCCGCTAAGCATTGAAGCAAGGCGGATATTGATGCCGTTTTTACCGATAGCTTTTGATTTTTGATCAGACGGAAGTGTGATAATTGCTTTTTGCGCTTCACCGTTCTCATCTCGTACAATTTCTACAGCAGAAATAATTGCAGGACTCATGATTCTTGAGATAAAAAGTTCAGGAATGGTCGTATATTCGATACAGTCAATGTTTTCCCCGATAAGCTCTTGGCTAACCGCATTTATACGAACGCCTTTTACTCCGACCGTTGCACCTACTGCGTCAACTTGCGGGTGTGTGCTAAAAAGTGCTATTTTAGCTCTTTCCCCAGGTATGCGCGCACTTTTTTCTACAATTACGGTTCCATCTGCAATCTCAGGAACCTCAAGCGCTAAAAGCTCTTCTAAAAACTTTGGAGATGTGCGTGAGAGTTCAATCTGGATGCCGTTTTCTTTATTCATATCAACACGGCGTACGACAGCTTTTAGGTGATCGCCAACTTTAAAAATTTCACCTTTGATACGGCTTTTCATAGGCAAAACTGCGCGAATTTCGTCAATCTCTATGTATGTGGCATTTTGAGGGTCAACTCTTGTGACTCTGCCTGTAACCAACGAGCCAATCTTTGATTTGTATTTGTTAAAAATTTCGTCTTCTACCAATCTTTGAATGTGGTACTCTATTTCGCGGTGGAGCTGAGATGCGGCAGTTCTGCCATACTCTTCCAAATCATGCGGAATCTGAAGCTGATCGTCAATCTCTACCTGATCATCATACTCTTTAGCCTCTGTTATAGAGATGTAAGCCGGAGCAACTTCTTCGTCTTGGAGTCTTTTGTCATCATCTGCTACGACGGTAATTATTTGAATAACATCAATAGTTTTTGTCTGGTTATTTACAACTGCGTCAAAAGCAAATTTTTGGTTGATTACTCTTTTAGCAGTTTGAGTAAATGCTGTTTTTAGAGCTTCTATTACTTTTTCAGGCTTAAGACCTTTTTCGTGTGCGATTGCTTCAACTATGTCTAGAATTTTTTCCATTATTGTATCCTTATTAGGGTGGTCTCATAAAAAACAGTGTTAAAAAATATAAGGGATTTCTTATGAAGAGTGACATTATACCAAAATAGCATAAAATCATCTTTAATACGATTTTTAGTAGAGTTTTACTATAATGCAACAAAAGTAGAGTAGGTTTTTCTGACGCTTTATGCGTCAAGCTTTAGTGCCACAGCGGCTAGCGTAGGTGACAGAATTAGTTCTGGCGCCGTTTAAATTAAAACAAAAAGGATTTATTTATGGATTTAAAGTTTGCAAGAACAGATATTACAGCAAAGCCAAAAAAAGCGGAATTAGCAAAAATGGAAGCTAGTCTTGAGAAGGAAGACAGCGTAATTTTCTATTTTGACAGAGAAAATTCGCACAAAGATTTACTTGAACTTCAAGATTTTTTTGAATCAAAAGGTAAAAGTTTTTATATGAATGAAGTTAAATACGGACTTTCAGACAGTGAGTACATGTATCAAGTTCATATTATAAACTAAGATTTTACAGTGTCAAAAAAACTATTTATTGAAACATTGGGTTGCGCCATGAACTCCCGCGACAGTGAACATATGATTGCACAGTTGCGTGAAAAAGAGGGTTATGAGACTACCGATGATTTAAAAAGTGCTGATTTGATTATAATCAATACATGCTCTGTCAGAGAAAAACCGGTAGCCAAACTCTTTTCTGAACTTGGAGTTTTTAATAAAAAGAAAAAAGATGGTGCCAAAATCGGTGTTTGCGGTTGTACGGCATCACATTTAGGCGAAGAGATTATCAAACGCGCTCCTTATGTCAGCTTTGTTCTTGGTGCTAGAAATGTTTCTAAAATAACAGAAGTATTGCACAAAGAGAGGGCTGTTGAAGTAGATATAAATTACGATGAGAGCGAGTTTGCTTTTAATGATTTTAGAACATCACCGTATAAAGCCTACATAAATATCTCAATAGGGTGCGATAAATCATGTACTTACTGCATTGTTCCAAAAACACGCGGAGAGGAGATATCTATTCCTGCCGAACTGATTTTGCGTGAAGCACAAAAAGCCGTTAACGCTGGGGCAAAAGAGATTTTTCTTCTGGGGCAAAATGTAAATAATTACGGTCGCCGTTTTTCAGGGGATCATGAAAAAGTCAATTTTGCAGAGCTGCTTCGCCGTTTGAGTGCGATAGATGGAATAGAGAGAATCCGCTTTACATCCCCGCACCCTTTTCATATGGATGATGAGTTTATTGAAGAGTTTGCAAGAAATCCTAAAATCTGCAAATCAATGCATATGCCAATGCAAAGCGGCTCAACAAAAGTGCTTAAAGATATGAAACGAGGCTACTCGAAAGAGTGGTTTTTAGACCGTGTAGAAAAACTAAGAAGTTTTTGTCCTGAAGTTAGTATTTCAACCGATATCATAGTTGCCTTTCCGGGTGAGAGCGATGAGGATTTTGAAGATACACTTGATGTTATGAGACGCGTTAGATTTGATCAAATTTTTTCATTTAAGTACTCCGCGCGTCCTGAGACGGAAGCAGAGCATTTTACTAATGTTATTGATGATGAGACGGCTTCAAACAGACTTACAACAGTTCAAAACCTAAACACTGATATTTTGGATGAAAATAACAAAACTCATCTTGGTAAAATATATAGCGTCTATTTTGAAGATTTAAACAAAGATTATCATGTGAGCGGCAGAAGCGACAACAACATTGTTATAAAGGTTAAAGGCTCCGATGAGCTTTTGGGTAAATTTAGAGATGTTAAAATCACAGAGATAGGGCGAACAATTTTAACCGGAGAAGTTGTTGGCTAAAAAGCTATTTCGTGCATTAGCACTACTTCTTGTGCCTTTTATTGCGTCAATACTAATTAGGCTGATTTATTTAACAAATAAAAAAAATTTTCATGTTCCAAAAACGGTAGGTGACGAGCCTACTATCTTTGCTTGCTGGCATGGAGAGCTTTTAATGCTTCCCTACTTATATTTCTACTATAGAAAAATTCCACATGCAAAAGTTTTAATTTCAAGCCATTTTGATGGAATGTTAATCTCTAAAACTATAAAATATTTTGGGTTAGATACAATATCCGGCTCTACAAACAGAAACTCAACAAGGGTTTTGATTCAAGGAATTAAAGCTTTAAAAGATGGATATGATATAGGAATAACGCCGGACGGTCCAAAAGGTCCGCGGCATGAAGTGGCTGACGGTGTAGTTGTAATGGCTCAAAAAACAAACTCGAAAGTAGTTTTAATTAGAATCATACCGACAAAATATTGGCAGTTGAGCAGTTGGGATAAGTTTATCATTCCAAAACCGTTTGGAACACTAAATTACTATACGACGGCTCCTATTGACCTTGGTGACCTAGAGCTGCAAGAGGCTAGAGATTTGATAAAAACGGAGCTGCAAAAACATGAAATCTGAGAAATTATTTGAAAAAGCTAATAGAAGCTAAGCGCAAAGCGTTTTTAAAATATCTTGAAGAGATAAGAGGCTATTCTGATTTAACCATAAAAAGTTATGACGAATCCATAAGAGAAGCTTTTTTAGATGTGGAAATTACGCAGGAGAGCAAGCATATACTTTTCAACCTAATGCCCTATCGTATAAAAATCTCTTCGCTCAATCCAAAAACAATCAGTAAAAAACTTAGTGCAATCCGCTCTTTTGCCGGATATCTCAATGATAACGGTATAGCGGTTATACTAAAAGCTGATGACAGCATCAAGGTTGCAAAAACATTGCCAAAACCAATATCTCATGAGCATATAATTGAGGCTTTATCGCACGGTGAGATAGAGGAGAGATTGGTCGTTACACTTCTATATACTCTTGGTCTTAGAATATCCGAATTGGCTTCACTGAAGATAGATGATATCTCGGATGAGTGGGTGAGGGTTATAGGAAAAGGTAATAAACAAAGAGATGTTCCACTTTTGTTACATTCAAAAAAACTTCTGGATGAGTATTTGAGCAAATCATCGCAAAAAAAGTTTGTTTTTGAGAAAAATGACGAAAAATTAAGCGAAAACAGTCTAAGATATATTGTTATAAAAGTCTTTAGAAGAGTGGGATTAAAAGTTTCTCCTCATCAGCTTCGTCACTCTTTTGCATCACAATTGCTAAATGGAAGTGCGCCTATTGCTGATGTTAGTGAGTTGCTTGGGCACTCGTCTATGGCTACAACGCAAATATATACAAAACTGGGCAGTGCATTGAAACAACAAAATTATAATATGGCTCACCCTCTTTGCGGAGTTAAAGAGTTATGATAAGCAAACTTTTAGAATCTTTGTATACAAAAGTTTTTATAAATATTGTTATTGAAAATTCTCAAACAGTAGTATATGTTGAGGTGTGCTCAAAAAAAAGCGTATTGCAGAATATGCATAAATATTTTGACACAACCACAATGAATTCTAAGATGTATGAGTTTATACATGCTTATTATAAAGAATCCCCTTTTTGCTATGTTTCCATATTGGACAAATCTCCTCTTCAAGGGGCAATTCCTACATGCGATGTCAAAGAGATGAGTAGATATTGTGATATTAATTCATCTGAACATAGATGTTTTTCAAAAGATTGGGCATATTACACATCGGAATATGATTTAGAAGCTATTAAACATGAGTACAGAAGCGCAGGTGTTGATTTTATTTTTTCTCCTTTTGTGATAATGGCTAATTTTTTTAAAGACAAGATAGATAATACCCTTTCAATGTTTGTTTTATTGGAAGATAATTACATATCTTTTAGCGTTTTTGATAATTCAAAACTTTTGTATGCAGAGTATTTAAATATGGAGCATCACAAAGAGAGTGATGAGCTTTTGATGGAATCGCCGTTAGAGGATGATGAGCTTGACGGCATCGATTTGGAAGAGATAGATATAGATGATGACTCTTCCGGATTTGATGATTTTACAAATATAGAAGATTTGGACAGCGGTGAAGCAATAGATGAATTTTCTCAAGAGCAAGAGATTAAAGAGATAATCACTAAAGAGGAGTATTCGCCTACTGATGGATTTAATGAAGATTATCAAAGATTTTCATTGATAAAGGGTGCGTTAAACACTTTTTATAAAGACCCGAAATATAACAGTAAATTTATTGAGAGTATATATATTGCAGACGGCGTCGGTGTAACTAACGACCTTAAAAACTATCTTGAAGAAGAGATGTTTTTAAGTGTATATGTAAGAAAAATAGACCTTGCTGTGGCATTGTGCGATATGGCAAAGGCGGAAATATAATGAAATATAGTTATATAAAACCTAGAAGTAAAACAATTTTCACTAAAGATGTGTTGCTGCTTCTTGCTTTTTTCAGCGTTACAATGGTTATGCTGTTTGGTACATATGCATTTTTGCTTTTTCGTGATTACAGATTTACACAAGATATGCTTGATATTAATGAACAAAAGAGTGAACTTCGTGCAAGCATATTAAAGATGAGTAACGAGATTGCAACCATAGAGAAGCAGGTTCTTCTATCTGAGAAAGTGTTTACAAAAAATAGCGTATTGAAAGAGAGCATTAGCAATCTGTTTGATTTAGTACCTAGCAGAATAACTCTATCAGAGGCAAAAATAATGGAAAACGGGCTTGTTTTATATGGAATTACGCCAAATAAAGATGTATACAATTTTATGTTACAAGCGCCGCTTCGCTCTATATTTCACAGAACATACAGTAGTTTTTATCCCGATAAAAACGGTTGGTTGAGGTTCGTTTCTACAAATTATATTGATGAAGAAGAGGAGCTGAGCAGTGAAAACTAATCTATCTAGACAAAATCTTTATCTGTTGGCAGTTTCTATTTTTTTACTTATATTCGTTCTGATATTTTCATTTGCCATAATGATTCCAAAGGGTAAAAGTTACAGAGTTAAAAAAACCGAGCTAAAAAAAGAGAATCTTGAGCTGAAACAATTAACAGATTTCTCAATTGAAAAAGAGGTGATACTTCAAAAGCTTCAAGGCGATAATTCGCATGCCATTAAAGCATTTGGCAGCGACTTTAGCGCAGATAAATTTATAAATCAGCATAGAGGTTTTTTTAGTTCACTGAGCGTTTCTAAAAGTTCTAAACTCGAAGATGAAGATGGTTTCAGCGTTTATGAGGTAAATACAACTTCTCAAATAAGCTCGCCAAAGAGTTTTTACAACTTTTTAGATGCTATAAATACGAGCAGTTGGATTATAGGAATTAATTTTCCAATTAATTTTAAAAGAGATGGTGAGATGATTAGCTCATCTTTTACAATGAGAGTTTACAGCAATAACAAAGAGTCAAACAGTAGCAAGTAGCTCTTTGACTTTTAAAAAAGCCTTTTGATTTTTATAAAGATAAGGGCGAAGTTTGGGCTCTATTTTTAAAACTCTGCACTCCTCTTTAAACTTATGCGGCATCTCTGCCTTTTCTTGCAAGAACGGTGCAATAAAAACAAAACCTCTATCCTGAACAACTAAAAACTTTCTTCCGGCAACAATAGTTATCTCTGTTTTTAAAAGTTCTCTCTCATTTGCGCTTAACATATAGAGTTTTGATTTTAAGTATTTATCGATTGCAAAGATGTCGGCTCTTCTGTTCTGTGAGCTTTTAAAATATGCCAACTCTTCTACTGTTTTTATCTCTATCTCTTCTACTAATTGGCTTCTGTCTTCATCAAGATACTCAAAACTTTTTTTGATTCCGCCTAGATACTTCTCTAAAAGAGGAAGAGAGTAGTTATGTCTAAATGCATTTCTCTTTATATCCTCGTCAAGGTTGCTCTCATCTTCAAAATATATTTTTTCATCTGCATGAAGATATGCCAAAAGCTCTTTTTTATCCAGATGAAGAAGAGGGCGGATGAGTGTATAAATACCTCTGTTTTGCTCTTTTTGCATCCCTGCAATCTCGGCACATCCGGCACCTTTGCAAAACTGCATAAGCATCCACTCAAACCTGTCTCCAAGATGATGAGCCGTTAAAAGATTTTCGTACTTATATTTTAAAATCAGCTCTTCAAAAAAGTTGTATCTAATTTCGCGTGCCGCAGCCTCAAAGTTTTGCTCAATTTTTGGAGCATTAAATATGTGACACTTCAAGTTATGTGTTTTTGCTAACTCTTGTGCATATGCCACCTCTTCTTTGCTCTGTTCTCTTACGCCATAGTTTACGATTGCGATGTCAAAGGGAATGTTATGTTTTAAAAGTAGAAAAAACAGAGCAGTGGAGTCTGCCCCGCCGGAAAAAGCTAAAAGATTTTTTTTATCTTTTATTTTTAGGAGTGTCTTATTTTCAAGCATTTTCTACGGTTGCTGTTAAAATATTGCCAACCATACCCGTGATTTTTGCTTTGTAAATTTTACCAAATTCAAGCTCTTCATCACTTGTTTTGTCATTTACATAAATCTCACCGTCAATCTCAGGCGCCCAAAGGAGCTCTTTTGCACTTAAGAGGTACTCATGCTCATCGCTTTCGCCGTCAATAACTATTTGAACCTCTTTGCCAATCTCATTTTTAAGGGATTTTTCCATACATTTAGAGGCAATTTTTCCTAAAATCTCGGCTCTTTTGTTTATGATTTTAGCCGGAATTTTTTCTTTCATTTCGTGAGCAGAAGTAGTCTCTTCATCGGAGTATGCAAAAACATTTATGCGGTCAAAGCCAAAATTTGCGGCAAAAAGGCACATCTCATCAAACATCTCTTGTGTTTCCTGCGGATGCCCTACAATAAAACTTGTTCGTAAAAATGAGTTTGGAAGCGACTTCATAAACTCTAAAAGTTCAAGCGTTTGACTTTTGCCAAAGCCTCTTTTCATAAGCTTTAACATATCGTCGTTTATATGTTGGATAGGCATATCAAAGTAGTTGTGAAAAATATTGCTTTTTGCTATGTTTTTTAGAAGTGAAATGGTTGTTGTTGATGGATAAAGATAGAGAATTCTTGCACTCTTTACACCCTCAATAAGCTCAATTCTCTGGATAAGCAGACTAAGTCCGTCTTTTACATTTTGGTCTCGCAAAAACGAGCTGCTGTCTTGTGAAACGAATGAAAAGTCCCAGTAGCCTTTTGCCACAAGACTCTCAACCTCTTTAGCGATTGAGTCAAGCGTTCTTGAGTTTAGCTTGCCTTTAAAAGATGGAATGGCACAAAAGCTGCAAGTTTGGTTACACCCCTCTGATAGTTTTATGTAAGCATGATAAGTCGAACCCGTTACAACACGCTCCGCGCCGTCAATTAGATATACCGCTTCAGAAAATCTGCTCTTTTTCTCAACTAAAAGCTCATCAATCTTGTCATAATCGCCTACACCCGTAAAGATGTCAACTTCGGGCATATCTTTTGCTAACTCCTCTTTGTATCTCTCGCTCAAACATCCCGCCATCACTAAAACAGAGTCCTCTTTTCTAGCTTCATGGAGATTTAAGACCGTGTTTATAGACTCCTGTTTTGCCGCGTCAATGAATCCGCATGTGTTTACGATGATAACATCCGCCTCTTCTTGATTGTCGGTCAGTGTGAAGTTTTGGAGTTTACCCATCATAACTTCCGTGTCGACTAGATTTTTTGTGCATCCCAGAGATACTATGTGAAGTTTATTGCCCATTTTATGCCTATTGTGTCATTCCAAACTTGATTTGGAATCTAAAATTTAAATCGTATTATATCTAATGTATAATACAACTATGAAAATATATGATGTTTTGATACTCGGCGCAGGTGCAAGCTCTCTTATGTGCGCTTCACATTTAGATAAAAAGTTGAGCGTTGCTATTGTAGATACTAATAGCAAGATTGCCGTGAAGCTAAAAATCTCAGGCGGTTCAAAATGCAATATCACAAATGTTGAAGTAACTCAAAATAACTATGACGGAGAGAGTGAATTTATATCTAATGTTCTAGATAACTTCTCAAGAGATGATTTGTTGCATTATCTCCGAGTAAACGGTGTTGAGCCGGTTATTCGCAAAGAGCGCTACTACTTTTGTAAAGACTCCTCTGATGAGATTATAAATATTTTTAAAAGAAGTACCGCTCATGCAGAGATGCTTCTGGGCAGAGATATTTTAGAGGTTAAAAAAAGTGATGATATTTTTGAGGTAAAAACTTCAAAGGGTGTTTTGAGGGCGAAAAGTGTTGTTGTCGCAACGGGCGGAAAAAGTTACAAAGAGTTGGGTGCAAGCGATATCGGGCTTAGCATTGCAAAGAGTTTCGGCATAAAAGTAAAAGAGTTTACCCCCGCACTTGTGGGACTAACCGTTCAAAAAGAGCAGTTTTGGATGAAGGAGTTAAGCGGACTGAGCTGCCTCGTTGTTATAAAAGTAAACGGCAAAACTTTAAAAGAGGAGCTGCTTTTTGCCCATAAAGGCATAAGCGGACCCGCAGTTCTCTCAGCATCGCTTTACTGGCAAAAGGGAAATATTGCAATAGACTTTCTGCCGGAGCATAATATTTTAGAGCTTATAAAAGATAGCAAAAAACAGCTTAGCTCCTTAATTCCTCTTCCAAAAAGATTGTCAAAAGCAATTTTAGAAGCTTTGGATGTAGAAGATATTGAGTGTAAAAAAATAACGGTGCAGATGAAGCAAAAGTTAGAAAAAATACATAACTACGAGTTTGCACCTGCAGGAAATTTTGGTTTTAGCAAAGCCGAAGTGTGCCGAGGCGGAGTTATAACAGATGAGCTAAATTCATACACGATGGAAGCTTTGAATGTGAAAAATCTCTATTTTGTAGGTGAAGTGGTTGATGTTACGGGCGAGCTTGGCGGATACAATTTTCAGTGGGCTTTTAGCAGCGGATACACATGCGCTAAAGCAATAAACGAATGGTGCTCACAACTGGACTCGAACCAGTGACTTTTACCTTGTCGAGGTAAATGTGCTATGTTTTTGAATACCTATTTTATGGGTTTTTAAAGCTTTTTAAAAAGCCTTACCCCACTTTTTACCACACTTTATAAACCAATAAAAAGATATACCAGCTTCTCTTTTGCTGTTTTATATTTAGTAAATTTAAAAGCATCTATGTAGAATTTTTCAAGTTCACTATTGTCAGGGTTAAGAACTAGCCATCTTAAACCTAGTTTTTCTTTGATTTCGGTTGCCAATGAAATGCTGACCGATATTAAATACTCAGATATTTTTTTATTGTTAAGTTCCTCATATATGTTTTTTCTATAATCTTCTTTTACAAATATATAATCCACATGCAAGCAAGGTATATTATCGATTCTACTTGCAGACAAACCAATCATCCCGCAAATATTATTATCTATACTCAAATAATATATTACAGTATCATTTTTTTGACATCCTTTGCAAAGAGCCTTTATAAACTGTTTTTGTCTATCGTCATTTGTAAGATGTATAAGTTTTTGGAGAGGATTAGAGGAGTGAAATTTATTTAATTCAAAAAGCATACGCTACTTTTGCTTTTTTTACTGTTTCTATAGCTGCTTTTATAATCTCTTTTGTCTCTGTTTTAGCATCTACTTTTTTTATTAATGATTTCGGGAGCTTGACATTACTAATAGAGACATTAGAAACTTTGCCGTCTTTGTATATATAAGCCATGTGTTCATCCTTTAAGATTAAATTTATTATAAGGTTATTATAGCATATCGTTGATAAATCCTACGCAGTAGGTATTTTTGTTTTTAACAGATTTTTTACGAAAGCATTCAAAGAAATCCCCGCCTTTAATGCTTCTTGATGGATTTTTTGATGCAACTTAGGGTCTATTCTAACATTAAACACACCCTTGTATGTCTTTTGCGGTTTTCTGCCTAGCTCTTTGCAAGTTTGCAGATATTCATCGACTGCATTATGAAAGTTAGATTCTAGTTCACTTGCACTATCTGCTTCAAAAGTTACCAAATCATCTATAAGCTCTATCTTCCCAAAAAAGAGCTTATCCTCACTCGAGTACTCTATTGAACCAATATAGCCCTTATATTCAATTGTATTAGCCATTTATAGTATCTCCTTAAGCTTGAATTGTATCTGTTTGACAAGATAGATTTTTAAAATATTGCTTGGATGTGGTTTGTGTAAGTTTATAAGACTATCTTTCTCTTTGTTATAAAACTTTACGGCAGAACCGCTACCCTCTATTTTTTCATAACCAAAACCCAAAAGCAAAGTTTGAAGTTCATCAAATGTCAAATCTTTGTTAGGTGGTATTTTTAAAAATCTCTCAAGTAATTTATCTTTTTTGCTCATAATAAAATGATACCATAAAATAGTTACAAAAATATTATTTTTTATCTTTTAGTACATATGCAATAATTATTTGCTAAAATTTAATACGAGGACAATAAATGAGCAGAACAGAATATAAATTTTCAAAAGTAGAGGATAGATATGCCGTTTGTGGTGAAATTTTAAAATCAGTGAAAAATTGTAAAAATATACAAAAAATGAAGCATGTTAAAAAATATATAATTGTTTACACAATATTTAATGAGCATGGCACTCTCATTTGCCAAGGAAATGCGACAGAAAATTGGAAATTAATGAAAGATAAAATTAACGATGTTAAAGTAGGAAAGATAGCTGTAGTATGTGAAGAAGAGCATTGGAATAATTAAGTGTTGATATTTCTGCTATAAACTTTTAATACAAAGACCTATCATATCCTAGCTCTTTAAGCATGTCAATCATCGCAAATTCTATTTTTTGAATTTCTCGAATTAACAAATCGTGGTCATAAAATTCGTCTTTAGTTTTATCGTGCAGCATTTTAATCAACTCTATTTTAAGACCTGAAGTGAGTGATGAGTGATTACGATATACATATAGACTTATAATATGAAAATATATCTCTTCTTTTTTAATCTTATTGTTATACGCATCACTTATTTCTAACAACATGGAAAGATTATTTTCAAGGCTCAGGTTAAGAAAAATACCCATCAACTCATCCCAGTTATTAAATAAAAAAATATATTTACCTATGTCTTTGAGTTTTTGCGCATCTTCATATTTATCGACGATGTAATCTATAAAAAAACTATTAAGAACACTACTGAATTTCTGATTTTTTTCAAATGTATTAAATTTTACTAAAAATGAAAAATAAAAATCAAGAAAGTACGGACTGGCATATTTTAAAGTATTTGAGTCTGTTTTTTGAGTAAAAGTATCAACATAAACATTACAATTATTGATGATAACAAGGGATTGAATCTGTTTTAGATTTTCGAACCTCTCGATTTTGCCTACATTTATGAGCTCTTCAATCTCTTCTTTTTGAAAAGATAATAAAAAAGAGATAATAGGATATCCCTCTTTTAAATATTTATAATATGTTGTTTTACCAATATGTAATAACTTACAAATTAACTCTGGCATGAAAACTCCTCAAAAGGTTTAAAAAGTATTAAAATGAACTTGTAAAAAGAATTGTATTAAAAAAAGTATTAAAATGAACTAAATTAAGAAGAAGTTAAGTTATTGTTCGCGATAATACTGGACGAAGAAAAAAAAGTATATAAAAAGTACTATAACAAACAAAAAGGAAAAAATAAAAATGGAAAAGCAATACTATACAACAGAAGAAGTGTCCCAAGGAATAGATGGATTGTTACCAATCTCAAAAACAACGCTTCGCAACGGCAGGCAAAAAAGAATTATAAAATTTTCAAAAATTGGAAATCAATGTGTATATAAACGAGAATGGATAGAAGACTACATAAACAGAAATGTCGTTGAAGTAGCAAGTTAGTCGCCTTAGCTCTTACCCGTCGCCAAACAAAGTAAAGAGCAAAAGGCTTGAACAACAACACTTGATAAAGTATTGTGAGCTGCAATTATATCCTCACATACCTTATTTAGTGCCTAAAAATTGATTTAAAAGGTACACAATGAGCACAATAATACAAAAAGATACCTGCTATTTTAGTCACGACGCAAATGCAAAAGATGATGTTAAATGTGCGTTTTTAATAGATGAAATGGGACCCGAAGGGTACGGAATATTTTGGATACTTGTTGAAATACTGAGAGGACAGAAAGATTACAAGTATCCCATACGATTGGTCCCGACTATCGCTCGCAAATACAATACAACCCCCGCAAAAGTTGTAGATGTAATACAAAAATACAACCTGTTTGAAATTGACACCCAAAGCTTCTTTTTTAGTGGCTCGCTTAACCGTCGCATGTCGTTTTTTGAGCAAAAAAAACAACAACAAATTGAAGCAGGACTTAAATCAGCAAAAGTTAGAAAAGAAAAAAGAGAGCAACAACTTTTAGAGTTGAGTGAAAGCGACTCAACTGAACGACCCTCAAACGACCCTTTAACAATAAAAGAAAAAGAAACTAAATTAAAAAAAAATAAAGAAAATAAAACTCTCTCTAGCGAGAGCGGAGATAAGAGAGAGATTTTTAAAAATCTTCAAACTTTTAAGAGCCATTTTATAGCAGTAAACACAAATGTACCCTTTTATACCAAAGGTATAGGGTACGAGACTACAACCCCCTTTAAAATTAACGAGAGTGGCTTTATTGTTAATCTTAAAAGCTCAAAAATAATCTCAAAAGAAGAAGCGCTACAAATTTGGGAATATCTTTTTAATTTTTATCAGAATCAAAAAATAGGAGCTTAACCGCTCCTATAATCTTCATTTAAGCCCTCTATGAGGGTTTAAACGAGGACTAAACCCTCACGGGGCGAGTTGCCCTGAGACCTGACAGCAAAAAAGAAGCCGTTGAGCGGTGGAGCTGGTTTTGGATGAGTTGCCGTGAGGGCGACTGAGCCGTGAAGCAACGGTGTGTTTTTTAAATTTGATATTGCATTTTTTGCACAAAAAGTGCAGTACAAAATTTATAAAAGGAGTTTAAAAATGAGTTTTGCCATTAAAGACCTAGAGGGCGCAATTGCCGCCCTCACAGCGGCGGACGCACAGCTGCAAAACAATCTTGCCGAGTTGCGTAAACTTGACAATATAGCCGCCCGCGCAAAAGCGCTCACGGAGTTAGATACGGAAAAAATAACGGAGCAAATTGAAAAGATAGGGTTTACGCAAATTGCGAGAAAAATAACCGACAAGCTCAATGAGCAACTTGAGGCGCAGAGTAAACAGATCTATAAAAGTGCCGAGGCGGCAGAAAACGCCGCCAAAGAGCTAGCAAAAAAAGCCGAAAATCTGACAGTCGTTGCGGACGGATTTAATAATCTTGATAATATGTCTCAAGATTTAGATGAGTTTGTTAAAAAATTTAAGCAAATGAGCTCTAAAAGCTTATTTTTGGGCGTGATAGTGGCTACTGTTGTAGGTATATTTACGGGCGGAGTTTTGAGCTTTGCGTACCAATTTGGCACCGGAGACACTGGGCGCTGGCTTGAGTTTGCGAGCAAAACAAACGCCGTAATAATGCCCATTAATGGCGGTGCTTACAGTATTTATTTACCTGCCTCTCAGTCTCAATTTACGCTAAATCAAGCCCAAAACGGGGCGGATGTTTTGTCTGTTTATCCCGCCGAGGCAAGTAAAAAGGGCGGGAAAAAGTGAAAAATCTTGAAAAATTCAAGGCAACTTCGCCCCCTCAACGCCGAGTTTCACGCTTAAAAAAATATGCTGATGAGATTTTGCAACTTTACAGCGAGGGTTATAAAGTTGAGCAAATCCAGGAGTTTTTGCTATTACAAAAAGTAAAAGTAAGCGTGAGAGCTATCAATAAGTTTAAGCAAAGCTTAAGCATAAAAAATTCTTCTCTAAAAACCCCGAGCGGCTCCGCCGCTCAAAATTCAAAAATCGATACAAAAAAATCAGCTGAGGAACTTAAAAACTCCCCCAATATAAATACAGCTACCAAGCTTTTTTTAGAAAAATATACATAAACAAAGGATAATACATGTTAAGTAATTACGATTTAATCGCAGTAGTAGGGCTCAAGGGTGGTGTTGGTAAAACCAACACAGCATGGCATGTTTTGCCAGCCGTACTTAAATCACAAAATCAAGAGTTTAAAATTTTTGAAATCGACGACAACAACAACTCAAACTTTTTTAAAAATAGCTCAATAATCAAACCAGAGCTTTGCCAAACCGTAAAAACAAACGATAAAACCATTGTTGCTCAAATCGTTGTTGAGACAATAGCGGGCGACACCAAAATAATAGTAGATGGCGGGGGAGGAAATGACTCCAGAAAAACCATAAATCTTATTAAAGCCGTAGGGGATGATGTGCGCAAACTATGGCTCATACCATTTGACCGTAACATTGATAACTTTAAAAGTGCGGTCGAGACATCCGAGCTAATAGGTGACCCACAAAATACACTTTTTATTTTAAACGGCTACAGCGGCGACAAATCAGAGTTTGATTGGTTTTTTTCAAAAAAGATAGATAACTTTATTGAGATACCTTATTCTGATTTATTTCATTTTAGTCAAGAGCAAAAATATACGGTTCATGATCTCGCACTTATTTCCCAGACAGTTCCAAAAAGTGAGATTAAACAATTGCTTCGTACTAAATTTTCAACTGATGGAGTGCTTAAGCAGGCACTATTTATTGAGGCTTTTAATGAGTATCTTAAAAGCGAAAAAGCGTCAGAGCTATTAAATGAGGTTTTTGACAATTTTGCTCAAAAAAAGAGTCAAAATCGCAAAAAGAACTAAAAAAGAACCAATCAGCACCAAAGGGAACTAATCGGTACTGAAAAAGAACGAGACGGTACCCAAAGGGAACCGAAAAAGAACAACTAAGAGTTTGCACCAATGCCACTTTTAAAAAGTGGCGTGCTTTGGGTGTAGTTTTGGGTGTAAAAATCAAAAAAAGGAGATAAAAATGAATATTAGCCAATTTTACATAGACCAGCTTGTCGACAAAAAAGTTACCTTTAAATTCCTCAAAAATAAAATTTTGCAGGATTTTGACGAGCTTGGAGACCTGATGTTTGTTGCCTACAAATCACCAAGCAACAAAGATACATACAAAAATTTGGGATATTTGCTTAAAAATAACTCAAAATTTGTAACGCAAATAAAAGCATATATTATAACCGCGCGGTTATATATGCTCATTAAAGCTCAAAAAAATGCTCACGGTTCGTAAATTAAGCCTTGCTCAAGCCTCCACATATTATATAGGTAAAGATAACTACTACACCAAAACACAAGGGGAGTTTATTGGACGCTTAAAAGAGACTTTGGGGCTTGAAGATTTGACTCATGACTCTTTCGAGTCTCTTTTAAGAGGTGTCAACCCCTCTACAGGGGAGAGTCTAGTCGCCTCAAAAAATGGTAAAGAGGCAAATGTCCCCGGCTTTGATTTTACTTTTAGTCCATCAAAAAGCGTGAGTATAATTTATGAGGCGGCACTGGCTAAGGGCGATACCGCCCTTGCTGAGCTTTTAACTAAGGCGCATGACAACGCCGTTAACGCAGCGTTATCTCACATCGAGCAGGAGCAAATAAAAGCAAGAGTTCAAGTAAACGGCAAGCGCAAAAATGTTAACACCGGCAATTTAATCGCCGCAAAATTTCAACATGACATTAACCGTGCACTAGATCCGCAGCTTCATACACACTCAGTTATTTTTAACATAACTAAGTGCGCAGACGCCAAATATAGGGCGTTAGACGCTTCTCATCTTCTCAAAAAAAACTCTCCTATTATTAAAAATCTAGGACAGTTTTACAGAGAGAGCCTAAAAAAGGAGCTGCAAAAAGCAGGTTTTGAGCTGCGAGACACAGATAAATCAAAGAGTTTTTACGAGCTTAAAAATGTTAATGATGAGCTTATTCAAGCTTTTTCAAGTCGCAATTTAGCAATTAAGGCAAAAGTTGAGGAGCTAAAAAAAGAGCATCCTCATCTTAGTAAATCACAGTTGAGCTTAAGAGCTTTTTTTAATACCAGAGTCGTAAAAAAAGAGGTAGATCGCGGCGAAGTAAGAGCTAAAAACGCAGAGTTGATATCTCAACATGTAAATATTAACAAGCTTCTATCTTCTTTACAACCTATTAATAAAGACCAAGAGCCAACAGAGCTTAAAGCCGAGGAGCTTAAAAAGTTAATATCTATCGTAAAAAGTGAGATAACAAACAAGCGCCACCGTACACCTTTAAACATTGCTACTCAAGTTATAACCAAACTTGATAACAACAAAATATCAATATCTGATTTACACACTCAAATCAAACATGAGGAGGTTAAACAACAGCAAGAGCTTAAAACAATGCACGAGGTACTAATCAACAGTTTACAATCAACAAAGTTAGACACGCAAAAACTTTTCGCGAGTCTCAAAAATACACCAGATATAAAAATTAAAATCGAGGAGGCAATCGAAAATGCCAGAGGAGCAAATAACAGAGATAGATTTATTGCAAGCTTTAGTCAGCTCTCAGACAAACTTGAGCGAGCAAAACTCTCTCGTTATAGAGATGTTGAGCACATTACTACCACAACCGCAGAGCGAGGAGGAGTCGAGCGAACCGAGCCTCAAAGAGTTGATGATGCTCATGCTAGAACAACAGGAATTAATTATCCAAACATTACAAGGGAAGACCTCCAAAGAGCCGACCGACTCCATAGAGAGCTTGTCGAGCAAGGAAGAAAAGAACAAGGAGTTGAAAGATGAGTAACAATCAAAATTTAGTAGTAATTAGCGAGCTTCAATCCGCCATAAATGAGCTAGACCACAATCGTGTTTCGTGGGTTGATAAACACTTCGTGATGGATTTGCGAGACAAAGCGTCAGTTTTACTTGAGGCGGTTTCACGCCTAGAAGAGCAAGAAAAAGAGGTGGCTATCATAGCTGCACAAGAGTTTTTAACCGAGGTCGCCCCGGTTATTCAAGAGTTAAACAATCAAAAAATAGGATCTAAAAATATGGAAATAACATCAAGATGTAAGGGTATTGTATCTGTACTTCCCAACGCAGACATAACTTTATTAAAACAAGGAGAGTCAAAATGAGTGAAAAATTACTAAATATAGATGATGTAACAAAAGGTGCAATGGCGGTTCTTATCTCTCAGGTTCTGCCTAAAGAGGAGGAGGATTTAACCGTTGCGCAAACAGCTCAATATCTAAATATGAGTGTAGAGAGTTTACACCTAATGAGGCTCAACAGAAAAGGACCGAGCTGCCATAAAGACGGTAACAGGGTTTTATATAAACTCTCAAGTGTAAAGGCGTTTATGCAGGCAAATTCAATAAATAAAAAACAAAAACAAAAAATAGGAGCTTAAAATGGACTTCATATCAAAAAAATATACCGTACTTATGGGCAACGAGCCACTAACACTTTGGATAAAAAATAACCAGGTGCAGAGCTCAAAGTTTATGGATAAAAAAATCCAATTAAATTTAGATGAGGAGGCGGTTAAGCTTATAAAAGACAATCCAACAAAGATAGTTAACGGTTCAAATCTCACAAATAACGAAGATTTTACACGCAAAGTCTCAAAGATGATGAGCTCAAAATTAGAACTTGCAATCGCTAAAAACGATAAAAAAACGCTTTCACGCTTTGCGCGCTCAGAGCTAGTGCCAGAGGACATGAAGCTTGATTTTATTGCTGCTATCAACCGTCAAAACGGACTTCGTGGAGTTCTTACCCGTGCAGTAAACCGCACTAATGCAGTCTTTCAAAATCTCGCTAAAAAAATAGATAGATTTTTCGACAAAATTAATGACAAAATTGCAAACAGAGAGTTAGATCCTCATCTGACAAAGTTCCAGTTGCGAGAAATCACAAAAGCGCCCCCAATTACACAAGACGACCACAAGAGACATCTTGATCCAAAGTTGATGGAGGATGCAGAGAGATTTTTTTCCGAAAATAAATTAAAGCGAATTTATGAGGATGACTTATCTAGCAAGATACTCGTTAATGACTTTTTGAAAAAACAAGCGGCGCAGGGGCATAGTATAGCCGATGCACACTTGTCGCTATACAAAGTCCAAGCGGCTAAATCGGCTAAAAATCTTATCGACACCTTTCTTGACAAGCACCTATCTTCGACAGAATACATCAACAGCCTTGAAAAAAAGCTACATATTTACGAGTTAAAAGAGGCGGGGAAAAACGAAACCTTAAAGGATTTTGAGGCGCTTGCAAAAGATTTACAACCCGTTGATAAAATAGACCTGCTTGTAAAAAATAAAGAATATTTAAATATGGCGCCCGACCAACAAACAAAGTTTGAAGATTTGCATATCTTTAAATTCGAGCCTATAGCACAGCGTGTGCAAGAGTTTGAAGCTATATTTCATACTGCTCAAGCAGCCCCAACAGTTGAGACCGTTGTTGATAGAACACCGACAGTTGATTTTTTTGATAAAACTATCCAGGGCAAAATCGCTCAAGAGTGGCAAGCGCAACAGACAAAAAACCGCGAAAACGCAGAGCCAACGCGTGATTTTATGAACATTTCCGCAGTTCGATTTAATGGTGTTTCTAAAGAGTCACTTAATAAGTGGGCCGTGTCTGCTAAAACAAACGCTCAAGCAGACCACAAAACTATTGATAAATTCGTCGAGGCTTCTTTGCGCAACGCTAAAGAGCTTGAAAAAGTAGGCGTACTAAAACAAGTTGAAATAGGTAGTTTTAAATTTGTTGATAACTTCGCGAAACAAGCTCTTTATCAAAATATTGATAAAACAACAGTTCAAATCCAAGAGGCTAATCAAGGAGTAAAAAAAGAGGTTTCAATTGACAAAGACGAGATAAAAGAGAGAGTTGCTCACATGTCGAGTGAGCAAAGTTTTAAAGAGCTGCTTAATTCAAGGGGAGAGCTAGACTCTCAAAAACTTTTCGAGTATGCTCAAAAGCTTCAATCTGTAGCAGCGGCACTGCACGAGCGAGAGAGCCCAAGCGTGGTAGTAACGCGCGAGGACCTGCAAAAAGCAGACAGAGGGCACGAGGCTTCAAAATCAAAAGAGCAGGGGCGAGAAAATGCAAGATAAAAAAATTTATATGCAATTAGGCGACGGCTCTGACTTTGAGAGCGTGCTAAAACAAAACTCCAATCAAACGGAGCCGGAGCCGCCAATTTTTGAAAAAAAGATGGTAGAGAGAGGCTTTGCAGAGTTTAAAGATATAGGGTTTGACTCAATAAAAGACTCTTTATTTGATGGGATCGAAGTTGTTCAACTGGGCGGAGGTATGGTAAGTATTACCATGCCCCTGGCCGTGATTGAATTTTTATCTAAATTTGTAAATAAATTTGGGCTTGAAAATGAGCAAGGGGTTACAAGATGATGGATTTACTTCTGATGACCGGAGGTTTGTTTTTAGCCTTTTGGTATTTTTTTGGTATTAAAAAAGAGAACGGTTTCGTCTATGCGCGGTTTCCGTCGTTTGCTCATAAAAACGCGGGCGGTTCACTCCCAAACCCGCTAGATGTTAAAAGAGGCTATATCTGGACTCCTATTTCAGTGTTAAAAAATCTTTTCTCTAAAAACCCCAAAAACATAGTTTTTATAGATCAGTTCAGATTTGACGAGGAGTATGCCCACAAAAGCGGAATGAACGGCTTCTATCGTAAAAGCGCCGAGAAAACAGAGATTTATCTTGACCCGCTAAAAATGACCCAAGGGATGCTTTTAATCGGGAAAATGGGCAGCGGGAAGACAGAAATGGGGTTCTCCATCCTCTCGAGAGACTTTTATAATCGTGCAATAATTCACCAAGTAAAAGCAGGCGACTTCGCAGAGTCATTTTTAGGCAAAAACGACATGCTATTTAGCCCCTATGATAAACGCGGGTATTTGTGGGACATCATGAGCGAGTCTGAGGGGATCATCAAGACATTTTTTGAAAATTATGCGAATAGTGTCATGGGAGACAAAAAAGACTTCTTTAGCGCATCATCTCAAAGACTTTATAACGAGCTTGCTCAAAAAACGAGAACCAAATATGAAGATGAGAGTTCTGCTACAAAGTGGCTATTATTAATCAAGAGTATCAAAGATTTATTCGCGGAAATGGACTCAGGCACGCAAAAGTCTAAACAAGATGTTAAAAGCACAATGGAAGTTATACTTGAGCCTTTGGAGATTATGGCTTTTAAAATGCAAAATCCAAATCAAAAACGATTTATAATCAAGGATTTTTTCAAGCGTAAAAATCAGTGCAAATTGATTATGGACAATATTCCAGAACATGAGAAGAGCCTCACGCCTCTATTTACGGCGTTTACGGCTTGTATGTCGCAAGTTCATACAAGTATGCCAGACTCAAAAACCGATTTTACGCTGTATTTTTTGGATGAATATTTGAGTTTCGTTCAGATAATGGATGAGGCAAGCAAAAAAAGACTCCACACGCTGATCCGCTCAAAAGGCGGTATCTTGATGCCAGCGATCCAATATATTCCCATGGATGACAAGAAACTCCAACAGCTGCTTACTTCATCCGCTTTTGCATGGATTTACTTTTCCGTCATAGAGGAGGAGACTATAAAACTCTTTAAAGACGCGATCGGAGAAACGGAGTATACATACAGCGAGACAAACGAGAGCAGAGGTAAAGGCGGGAAAAGTACGAGCACAAGCACAAAGCATGAGCGAACTAACATTATTTTTAACGAGTTGCTCAATGGGTTAGGTGATAAGTTTGAGCATATCGTTTTTATCCCAAATCACAAAGTGATATATAAAGGATACACGCCGCAAGCAAATCTCAAAAAAGTAGCAGAGAAAACAGTTCCTGCTGATTTGACGGAGTTTTACGCGATTAAATATAAAAATTTAAACGCACCAGAGGAAGACATCAAAAATCTCACTTTTGCTGACCTTTTTAAAGAAAAACCGCTCTCAAAACTTGAAGAATTCAAACTTTTCAAAAAATTTGAAAAGGCAAAAGGAAAAGAAGAGGAGCTTAAAAATTTCAAGACAGAAAACAAGCTTGAACAGGTAAACCTTGAGCATCTCTTCCAGAAATATATGCAAGATGGGCAAATCTTACAAAATAAAATGAAGCTTTTTACTTTAAATGAGAGAGTAGAGCTAAACGGCAAATGGCAGAGAGTGCAGGGAGATCCGGAGCAAGAGTTACAATTTATTGAAAAGTATGATTTATTCGGTGCACTACCTGCATTTTTTGAGTTTGACGCCGCCGAAAAATCGCGATTAAGTGAGTTTGCATGAGTAACAAATACACCGACCAACAAATCAAAACCTTTATATCAAGAACCAATGAGGAGCTTGTTTTACAAGACCCTCTCCCCGTTCTGCAAGATTTAGGCATTGATTACAAAGAGTTAGGCAACGACTCTTACAGAATGAACTTGAGAGGCGAGAAAACGCCAAGTGCTTATATCTCTCTCAAACATGGTTTATGGAAATATACAGACTTTGGGGATAGAAGCAGAGGCGGCAATATCGTTAATGTTGTGATGGATGCAACAGAAAAAGATTATAAAACCGCTCTTAGCTACTCTTTGCAGACGCTAGGAGTTAAAAACTATCTTGAAGAAGCCCTTAACTCCAAAAAAGAGAGTTATGAGCTTACAAAGGCAGATAGAGAGAGAATAGCAGCGCAGAGGGAAGCAAATAAGAGCCGTGAAAGCTCTCATCCACTCTCTAAGGTTACGACAGTGTATGAAGTCGCAACTAATCAGTTAGCTGTTGATTATTTAGCCTCAAGAGGTATTTTAAAAATACCGCCGCAGATGAAAATCATCAACGGCGAATATACAAACTCAAAAGGCGAAACTAAAAAGGCTTTTGGCGTAGGTGTATTAACCCAAAGTGGAGGTGCTGATATCCACTTTTTACAAAAGATTGGAGATTTAAAATCTATGTCTTTTGGGCAAAGCGATATCTCTTTTTTTCCAAATCCAAACTCAAGCAAAGTAGCGATATTTGAAAGCAAAATGTGCTATTCAGCAGCTTATCAGCAAATGCCGCTAGATGATGTAAATGTCATATTGGCAAACAGCGTATCAAACGCTGCTAAAGTTGCAGAATTATTAAAAGAAAATAGTTTTGATACACCTATGATGTTTAATCAGAATGATTTAGCAGGTTATCGCTTTGTAGCCGACATAATGGAAAAAGCAGAGATTACAGAGGTTAAAAGCATTAAATACGACATTATGAGCGAGTATAAAAAAGATATCAACGATATCTTACTTGTCGGCGAAAAAATAGCGGACCGTATAGAGACGCGAGATATTGATTACTTCTCAAATATTGCCGCTTCTCTTGAGGCTATCCAAAAAGCGCAAAATAGCCCGAAGATAGAACCAGTAACAAAAGAGGATTTAAAGCTTGCAGATAAAGCTTACGAGAGAAGCCAAGAGCAAGAGAGGTAATGGTTTTTAAAAGAAAATTAATTACCCTCGTTTAACTTCTCATTAAGTTCTTTGATGAGGAGCTTAAATTTATCTAGCTCTTTAGTTTTTTCATACATATCAAGAAATTTATCAACCCACAACGGCACTGGATTAGAGCGACCATACTTAGAGACCGTGGAATACGGTATATCGGTTAACTCTGCAAATTCGGTTAGATTGATATTCAAAGCAGTTAAGCGCTCTTTGAATTGTTCGAGTGTCATATTATATTACTCCTATGTCTTATTAAGATTTAAATAATAGCGTATATTTGCTTAAAAGGCAAATAAATATCTATATATTTAGCATATTAGGAGATAAAAGCTTGACATTTATATCTTAATAGGATATAATTATCCTATGTATTTAGTATATTAGGCAAACAAGGGAGTTTAAAAATTATAAACATAACAACAACAGCTCAAGTAGTTGAGTATTTTAGACAAGCACGCGAGGACGCTTTGTCTCTCTTGACAGAGACGATTGAAAAGGATGAGGAATACAATGGTTTTAAGAGAGATTTATACGCTTCGTCTGAAATCTGTTTTACATTTTTGCCGCATTTTTTGGAGTTTGTTTTGTACAAAGTTCAAAACGATCAAGTTGTCGATTTTTTAAAAATCAACAAAAAAGGAGAACTCGAATTTGACGAAAAAAACAGTTTCGAGGGGATTGAAAAAGTAGCGGCGGAGGCTCAAAAAGTAGTCTCTAAATTTTATGAAAGTGAGGAAAAATAAAATGACACTAAGAGAGCTAAACCAAGCAGGCGAAAAATGGGCATATCGTATTTTAGTAGTATTATTTATAAGCTTTGCGGCAATACTGCCAATACAACACAACTACATCATGCACAAAAACAACCGCGATTTTACGGCATTAACACCCGCTCAAAAAGAGCAATATGTCGCGCTTGAGAGCCAATATTGGGAACTTGGGCGAATTTATGACGAAATGGCGAACCGCCCTAGAGACTACCACCCTATGGGGTATGGAGAGGTCCTAAGCAAGTTGAGCCAAACAAATTATGAGCTCGTCCAAATCGAGCGGACCTTACCCCATACATCATGGGCTCGTCAATTTTATATTTTAATAGGAGCAATAAATGAGTAATCTTAATTTAGCACAAAAAATCGCACTCAAGTGGTATCAAACATTCGATACTACAGGTCTAATATTTGGGATGTTGCAGCAGCTTAATATTTATATTCGCTTTGCTTTTTACGCGGGTTTACCTCTGTTTACACTCTTTGCCCTTAACTATTTATCAGGGCTTCTGCCGCTTGATAAATATGGGCTAAACGGTTTATATATCTTTATCACATACACAACAGCAATCGGAGCCTCTTTAGTTGTTTTATATGAGTCAATCTTCAAGCTTGATGTAAAATCCATAATTCAAGAGAAAAAAGAAGAAAAAGCACGCATAAAAAAAGAAAAACTCCAATGGTGGCGCTTACGCAATATGCACATTTTCACAAGAGTAGCTTTGTATATTCTAATCTACTTTTTTATGGTTAATTTTCTCCAAATGATGGCGGTTATTGCGTTTTTTGACATTTTTAAAACCCCAACAGAGGCAGATATACAAGTGTTAAAAGAGGGCTTTGAGTATGTTTTATCATGGGCTTCAATCATCTATATATCCATTTTTATAACACTTGAGTATTTCGTTCACAAAATCAAAAGAGGGAGACAAAATGCGTAAATTATTACTTCTACTTTTTCTTTTTACAAGCACCGCTCTTTTGGCTAACTTCCAAAGAACTTACGATAAAGAGATAATAAAAGCAGATTTTGAGGCTCAGAAAGGACTTGAGAAATACACAAATGATCACTTAGCAGAAATCTCAAAGGCAGAGTTAGCAGCGCGTGGGATAGTTGCAGAAAATAAAAGCCTAACAAGTGATGCAACGGATCCGGACTGCTCATCATTTTTAACTAATAACAAATTTACTGCAACTATTTACTCACTTGATGCGTCAAGCGGGAGAGTGGAGTGTATGTTTTCAGCGGCTAATGACCTCTATAACCCTATCGGTATCTTTAAAGTCTATTATCCAAAAATCGCAGCGGCTAACAAAAAGGATTTTGCAGCTGCTCAAACAAAAAACCAAAAAGCAATAAGCGCCTCTAATAATCAGTTTAAGGCTCTAACAGATGAAAAGAAAAGTATCTCCTCAAAAATTGATACTACTTATTTATCTATCCCTCAACTGCTTTTAGCAGGCATTTTAACGGACGGGGATGTAATCGATCCGGCTGCCACTAAAACAACAGGTCGCCTACAACTGCAAAATGGTTACAGCGGTAAAATTTATGACGGCGGTGAAACCACGGACAACGGCGAAATCATAAAAAGCGATGTTGCTACCATATTTGCGGTTTATGCAGGAATTAGTTATAAAACGATGGAATATCTGATGATATTAATTGTTTTTTTTGCTTTGTTTGGGCTTGGCGGATACGCTTTTCATGTCTCTTCCGATAAGATGGAGAAAAAAAACACCTCTGATAAAAAAACACCATATGTTATAGGTATGTTTGCGGGCATCTTGCTCTTTTTTCCAGTCAATGACCATGACTCTATTCAAGATACATCTGGTAAGGAAATTGGAGAGTATTCCATTATGAAAACGCGATATCAAGAGTTTGAAAAAGCAGGATATTATCTGTTTACAAATTGGGCGAACGATCTCGCAAAAGTCGTTATAGACGCAGAGATGGACGGCTTAATTGATAAAGCCGGCATGGGCAATTCGCAGGCTATAATCGACTCTTACGCAGGAATGGTTCAGTACGGCAAACTAAGAGAGTATTCAAACACCCTTAATGGACAATGCTTTGAGACATACAACGGGGTTGAGCTTAAAAATGTAGAAAATAGAACCATATATTCAGGGGCTGAAAACGCACTTTTCCCCGCATCTGAAAATTGGGCTTATGCGTCAAGTTGGGGCGCTCTAGGAGGCAAGGATTATTATAACGCTACTCCGGGCGGTTTGGTTTTGCCGACTGGCTATTCTCAAACCACAATGGCGCACTCGGGCGGTAATCCTAACGGTTTTTATCCAAGGTACGCTATTTCGTTTTGTGGTAAAAATGTGCTCTCACACAAACATTATGTTCAAAAAGAGAAAGATTATACCACTACATACAATGCATCAATTGCAACAGGCGGCAACGATGATAAAAAAATCGCTATTTTAAAGACTCTAACAAAATTTCAGTATGAACTTTACCGCGATTACGGCTTTTTATCAATTTTAGGGCTCCCTGTTACGAAGATGCAGACGGAGTATTTAGGCGGGCTTTATGACGCCGAAAATAATTGGATAAAAAAAGCGAATGAAGAGATAGGTGGCAACTGGGTCGGCGAACAAATTCATAGTTTTCTAAGCTCACTTCCTTATATGCTATTGCCGGGGGTGGGGACCATCTATAAGGTTACCTCAGAAAATGCGGGAAAAATTGGAGCGGCGGTCGGTGCGGTTACAACATCTGGCGGCGGTGTCACTGCTTTTTTTGGTGGAGCTGTTGGTGCTGTAGTAGGAACTATGGGCAAATCTGCTATCGGTTTTTCGATAGCTACTATTTTTGCAAAAACTATTTTAGTGCTTGCACCTATTTTAGCGGTTTTAGTAATTGGTATAGGGCGCTTTGCAATCATCCTGATTAAAATATTTGGAATTCATTTTGTGAGTTTACTGATGATGCCTGCCATGTTTGTGAGCAAAAACATGAAGTACTTTACAATGTTTACAATGAGGGTTTTTGCAACTATGCTTGAGCTTCCGATTTTCGTTTTAGCAATATGGCTGGCCATTGCCGCAAATTCGTTTATCCAATCAGTCGGCGGTGCATTTAGTAAGAAGATTATTATCGGCATGCTTGAAAACAATACCGTAAACTCAGCGGCTACTGAAATATCGCTAGAGGACTTTACAACCATGAATTTTGAGTATATGAATACGTTTAAGATTTTCGTGTTAGATGGAGTTATGGAGATTTCGATTGCGATTTTATCCGTTATGATTATTTGGAAGTTGATTGTAACGCTCCACTCTTCAATTTTTGATATGATAGAGCTTAAAGGGCTTCAACAATTAGATGATATCGGTAATTCGCTCGGTAATGAGATGCGCGGTTTTGGAGGAAAAATATAATGAAAACAAGTGAACTAAACAAAGAAATAGAGGTCCTAGAGCACAATATATCAGTTGCTCAAACACTGCCGCCTAGCGATAACACGCTAGCCTTGCTTGAGACTCTACAAACTGTTAAAAAGAAAATAGTTGCCGGTAATATCGGTCGTAAAATGAGAGATACAATTATCGTATTTCTCCCGCTTCTTTATCTCCAAATTTGGAAATTAAAAAAGCTTTAAACAAGAGCTGCTACTTTAGCAGCTCAGCCCTCTTCGCCTCAAACTGCTCCTTAGTAATAGCACCCTTCTCAAAAAGCCCATGCCAATACCCAATATCTCCCTTATCAACCACAGCCTCTTTAACTAAACCGTTATTAACAAACGCCTTATGCTCTTTTGCAACCCTCTGATCAACTTCCATCTGCTCAAGCTCAGCACTTATATTCTTCCAAATACTCAACCCATGTTTTCTTCTAAATTTTCTTACACTTCTCTCCCCGAGGATAAAAGGTGACGCAAAAATCATTATAAATATTGACGAATCAATAATCATAACACCAGTTAAACCACTCTTTGTCCATTCTGCATCTGACATTAACATAAGCCAAACACCAACAAGATAAAGAGGTATAAAGAAAAAAGCATACGCAAATAATCTCGCTATAAACCCACCCTCTCTTATTGTCTGCCCTGCCGCTGCTGAATTTGAATTATTGTTAGCGCTCATCTTAAATCCTTTTGTTAATTGAAAAAATATTATTTGTAGTTTACCATATTACATGAGTTTAGTATTTTTTATGATATAACTAAAGACAGTGTGTATAAGAGGATGTATATTACTTCTTACTTGTTCCTCATAATCTCTAAATGTACTTCAACGGCTTCTTTAGCCATTAATTCCTTTTGATTTGAATATCTTTGAGTGGTTGTAATTTTAGAGTGTCCTAGTGCTCTTGAAACGCTCTCTATCGGTACACCATTATTTATTAGTGTAAAACCTAGTAAGTGCCTAAAATCATGTATTGTCATTTCTTCTATTCCTATATCTTTTCTAATGCGGTTCCACACCCGTATAGGAAATGTAAAAAAAGGTTTATTTGTTTTTGGGTTTATAAAGATAAAACCACTCTCTTTTTTATCTAAATACTCAAAATGTGCTATAAGCTCATCGTCAAGTGAAAAAATGAGATTTTTTCTTACCTTTGATTGAGAGTCTCTGATGGTGTAAGTTTTGTTTTCAAAGTTTACATCCGACCACTGCATAGATAAAACTTCCCCGGCTCTTCTACCTCTTAGCAAAAACATAAACATAATACGGTATTTATTATTTGCGATATTCATTATTGCTTCAAAAAGAGCTTTAACTTTATCGTCAGGCAAATTAAAATATTTATTTGGATCATAATCGGGAAATTTAAGACCTTTGATAATATTTTTTGGAACAATACCTTTATCAACCGCGTCATTGAAGATTGGAGAGAAGCAAGTTTTTACAGTATCTATAAAACTTGGTTTATTTCCATTTTTTACCATACTGTTAATAACTTTTTGAAAATCATCTTTTGTGATTTGCTTGAGTTTTTTAATTTTTAGAGAGTGTGGTAAATGAGTGTGGTAAAACGATTTATAGACAACAATTTTTTTAGAAGATAATAAATTGCCGCTCTCTTTAAAATCCATATACTCTTTAAAATATGAATCTAATGTCGGATTATCTTCTGCTCTTATTGAATCACCGGCTTTTATTTTTTGTATGAGCTCATTTCTTTTTTGAAAGGCTATAGATGGGTTCGTGCGAATCGCATCATTGGAGTATCCTACTACCTGTTCGGTGTCGATAACGCCTATTATCTTGATTCTGGCAATGTATGTTTTTACTTTGGTTTGTGAATCTTCTTTGTAGTAGATACCTGCAAATTTTGTTTTTATCAGATTAGACATAGTTAAGCTCCAAATCTTACCCCACTTTTTACCCCACTTTTTAATCAGTAATTGGTAGTAAAAGGATATATTGAAATTGTAACAAGTAGAACATAAGGAGAGCTGAAAGTGCCTAAAATAAGTAATTAGTAGTAATAAATGATGGTGCTCACAACTGGACTCGAACCAGTGACTTTTACCTTGTCGAGGTAACACTCTACCAACTGAGTTATGCGAGCAAGGGTGAAATTTTAGCAAAAAATACTTAAACTAATTTTTCTTTATTGCAGTTATAAAAAAGTTGTTAAAATTATAAAACCAAATAGATATTTACTTTTAATTTATGTTTATTAAGTGTATAATTTCATCCATAATTAAAAAGCACCATAAGGCAAGTTATGAACTTAACCGAGTTAGAAGAAATAGGTTTAAAGAATGTTGGTAAAATTTATCATAATCTTGGTTATGATGAGTTGATTCGACATGAGATTGAAAATAAAGAGTGTACTCTTACAAAAAAAGGTGCCACTGCCGTAGATACGGGTATATTTACGGGGCGCAGTCCAAAAGATAAATATTTCGTAGATAGAGATCCTTCAAACAAACATATTGCGTGGGGTCATATAAACCAAAAAATCAGCGAAGAAGTTTTCAATGAACTTTTAGAAGTTTCAAGAGAGCAGTTATCCGGTAAAGATTTGTATGTAACCGATGTTTATAGCGGTGCGAGTGTTGATTCAAAGCGTTCAATCCGTTTTATTACCGAAATAGCTTGGCAGGCACACTTTGTTAAAAATATGTTTATTCGCCCGACTCCTTCAGAACTCGAAAATTTTAAACCGCAATTCACAGTTTTAAATGCTTGTAAGGCAGTAAATCAGAAGTGGAAAGAGCATGGACTTAACTCCGAAGTATTTGTTCTGTTTGATATAGAAAATAACTTATCAATTATTGGCGGTACTTGGTACGGCGGCGAGTTGAAAAAAGGAATTTTTTCGATGATGAATTACTGGTTGCCGTTAGAAAACAAACTTCCTATGCACTGCTCTGCAAATGTTGGAGAAAGAGGTGATACCGCACTTTTCTTTGGACTTAGCGGAACCGGAAAAACAACACTTTCAACTGATCCGCACAGAAAACTTATCGGTGACGACGAGCATGGATGGGACAGCAAGGGCATATTTAACTTTGAGGGCGGATGTTATGCCAAGGTTATTAACCTAAATGGCGATAATGAGCCTGAGATTTTTAACGCAATCAAATCAGCCGCCTTGCTTGAGAATGTTGTCTTAAATGATGATGGCGAAGTTGATTATGATGATGGAAGTAAAACAGAAAACACCCGTGTCTCTTACCCGATAGAGCATATAAAAAATCATGAAGTTTCTCTAAATGCAGGTCATCCTGAAAATATAATCTTTTTAAGTGCGGACGCCTTTGGTGTTCTTCCTCCTGTCTCAAAACTTACTCGTGAACAAGCTATGTACTACTTTTTAAGCGGTTATACTGCTAAAGTTGCGGGAACAGAGCGCGGTATTACGGAGCCTGTTGCGACATTTAGCGCTTGTTTTGGGGAGGCATTCTTGCCTCTTCATCCAACCGTATATGCGAAACTTCTTGGTGAAAAAATTGATAAACACGGCGTAAATGTTTATCTTGTTAACACTGGCTGGACCGGCGGAGCTTATGGAGTAGGCAAAAGAATGAGCATTAAAGATACTCGCGCTTGTATAAATGCCATATTAGACGGAAGCATTAAGAGTAGCGAGTTTGATGTTACAAGAACATTTAAGCTTCATGTTCCAAAAACTCTTGGAAATATCAATCCTGAGATATTAAATCCTCGCAATGCGTGGAGTGATAAAGATGCGTTTGACAAAACTAGAGATACTTTAGCAGAGATGTTTATTGCTAACTTTAAGAAATACCAAAATGAGGATAGTGAGTTTGACTATTCTGCCGCTGGACCACAAATAGAGAGTTAATTTCCTCTCTATTTAATTTTTTTCTTTGTAGCTTGAGTTGCATATAACCATAAAGTCCCGCCAAATAGTACTAAAACAATAGGTGCTATCCAAGGCTTTTGACTGACCGACTCCGCTATTTTCACTAAAAAACCGCCTGAGTAGTAACTTCCAAATCCAAAAACCAATGCCCAGATTCCTGCACCAAAAACATTAAAAATAGCAAACTTTTTAAAGTCATATTTTGTAAGCCCGATTGTAATAGGAATGATTGTTTTGATGCCATAGATAAATTTTTGAACAACTATAATCCATGAGTCATTTTTCTTGAGTAAAATATGGGCAAGTGCCAATTTTCTTCTATGTTTGCGCAGTCCTTCCATCATCATGCTTTTTTGATATCTTGCCATATAAAAAAGTAAAAAACTGCCCATTGCATTTGCTACAAAAGCTATGAAAATTGATAATCCCAAATCCATTTTACCCAAGTAAGATAGAACGCCTGCGGCAACTATCGCCACAAATCCGCCGCCAAGCGAGTAGAGAAACAGCCCTATATATCCGTAAGTTGCCAAATTGCTAAATGTATCTTCCATAATAGTCCTATAATTTTTTAATTTTTGTTATTTCATCGCGAAGACGGGCTGCTTCTTCAAAGTTCAGCTCTCTTGCCGCCTCTTTCATCTTAAGAGATAGCACTTTTATCATCGCTTTTCTCTCTGATGCCGGTATTTTATCCATTTTTTTGTGCTTTTGGTAAATAGCACCATAGTCCTCTACTTTGAGATTTTCATCTAGTTTGCGGATGGTAGTAGTCGGCGTAATATTATGAGCTTTATTGTATTTATCCTGCATCTCTCTTCTGGCGTTGGTTATGTCAATCGCTTTTTGCATAGAGTTTGTAATCTTATTTGCGTATAAAATTACTCTGCCGTTTGAGTTTCTAGCTCCGCGCCCTATGGTCTGAATGAGGGCAGTTTCGCTTCTTAAAAATCCCTCTTTGTCCGCATCTAAAATAGCTACAAGACTAACCTCCGGCAAATCCAGTCCCTCGCGAAGAAGATTTATTCCGATTAAGACATCAAACTCGCCTTGGCGGAGTGAGCGGATAATCTGATTTCTCTGTATGGTGTCTATGTCAGAGTGCATATATTCGACTTTTATGCCCAAATCGGCTAGATATTTTGTAAGCGCCTCCGCCATTTTTTTTGTTAAAACCGTGATTAGAACCCGCTCATTTTTTAAAATAACTCTTTTAATCTCATCATGTATATCTTCAACCTGATTGGTTGATGGTTTTATCTCCAAAACAGGGTCTAAAAGTCCTGTTGGGCGGATGATTTGCTTTGCTATAACGCTTGACATCTCAAGTTCGTAAATGGAGGGTGTTGCAGAGACAAAAAGATAGTGAGGAGCTTTATTTATATACTCATCGGCTTTTAGGGGTCTGTTGTCTAAAGCACTCGGAAGCCTAAATCCGTACTCTACCAGAACCTCTTTTCTGGCTCTGTCCCCCGCATACATTCCTCGGTACTGCGGAAGTGAAACATGAGACTCATCTACAATAACCAGATACTCTTTGTGGTGAAGTTCAAAGTAGTCCAAAAGCGTATATGGAGCCTCTCCGGGTTTTTTGTTTGTCAAAAGTCTTGAGTAGTTCTCAACACCCTTGCACATTCCCGTAGTCTGTAACATCTCCAAATCAAACTCTACCCTCTGTTTAAGACGCTGATACTCGACAAGTTTGCCCTCTTTTTGGAAGTATGCAAGCCTCTCGTCAAGCTCCTCTTCTATGCGTTTTATAGCAACTGCCATCTTCTCCTGCGTTACGCTGAATTGTGAGGTTGCATAGATGGTAAATTTTTTATGCTCTTCAAGTTTTTTGTTGTCGATGATATCAAATGTGTAGATGGCCTCAATCTCATCTCCAAAGAACTCTATGCGGATGGCCTCTTGCTCAAAGTAGGGCGGATAAACATCCAAACTCTCGCCGTTAACTCTTATCTGCCCGCTGTCGAAGTATGTGTCGTTTCGGCTATAACCCATCTCCACAAGACGAAGAAGAAGCTTTTTTTGCGCGATGCTGTCCCCGACTTCTACAACCTGAACCATCTTCTCATACTCTTCAGGGTCACCCAAACCGTAGTTTGCGGAGACGGAAGCTATGACTATGACATCATCATAAGAGAGAAGATTTGCGGTAGAAGAGAGCCTCATTCGCTCTAGTTCATCATTTATGGCACTGTCTTTTTCTATAAATAAATCTTGACGGGGTATGTACGCCTCTGGCTGATAGTAGTCGTAGTAGCTTACGAAATACTCTACATGGTTATTTGGAAAAAATTGGCGAAACTCGCTGTAGAGCTGAGCTGCAAGAGTTTTGTTATGCGTCATGATGATGGTTGGCATCTGCACTTTTTCTATGACGCTTGCCATCGTGTAGGTCTTGCCGCTTCCCGTTACGCCCTCAAGCGCTTGATAACGGTTACCATTTAGTATGGATTCGCTCAGGGTTTCAATGGCTTTTGGCTGGTCTCCGGCTGGAGAATAATCTGAATAAACTTTAAATTTTGACATGCGCAATTATAGCTGATTTAGGGTTTATCATATTTGAGCAAACCTATCTTTATAACTGCATTTTTTGCAAAGCTCTTCAACAGCCTTAAAGTTTTTAAAACCCTCAATCATATCTTTGGCTCTTTTTGAGTTCAGTATCTCTTCAAGCGAAGCGTCATGCAGGTTCCCGAGCGCTATAACCCCGTCGCCATCAAGACAACATGGTATCACGGTTCCGTTTGCAAGAACCCCGATATGTGATTTTAAACCGTAGCATGTACCGTCACTTTCATGTGCGGAGGCAAGGGATGGCCACTCAAAGTAACTATCAAAATTTAATAACAGTTTTGAGTCCAAGCGGATTGATTTGATTTTATCTTTATAGATTTTATCAGCGTCAATAGAGATGTTGAAAAAAGAGCCTAATCTTTCAAACAACAGACTGTTGTAATCGGCTTCGCTGCAAACATCGTCAAGATTCCAAAGACGGAGATTTACAAACGGTTTTGGGTAGTGTTCCACCTTTTGCGAACATACATATAAAACAGCGTTTATGTACTCATCAAATGTCATATTCAGGCTGTTTTTATTGAAGCTGTTTAGGGAGATATTGAGCTGGCGAACTGCTTTATGGAAGAGAGTTTGAGCTTTTGTTTTGCCAAGATAGTAACCGCTTGTCGTAAGCTCAACTTCAAACCCATATTTATCTGCAACATCAAGATACTCATCCAGATTTGAGAGCGTCAGAGGGTCGCCCATTACATGAAAAGCAAGAGTTTTTGTATACGGACGAAGCTCCAAGAGCACTTTTTCAAAAAATAGAAGCGACATGGTTTTTGATGGATTTATTTTTGGCGGGCAGAAGCTGCAGGCAAGACCGCAGATGTTGGTTACTTCGATATGAACGCGGTTAAACTGCATACAGCCCCTTAAATAGTTGTGTAACTCTATCATAAAATAAATTAAATCTTAAAACAATTATGTAATCAAAAAGTGATAAGAAAGATAAAAGTTAAATCGGATAAAATTACTCCGATTTAAAAATTTAGAGGGTAACGCTCTCTTACCAAAGGAAACCAAAATGAAAAAGTTCATTTTATTAATCGCATTGACATTAGGTGCTCTTCAAGCCGACAACATAGTACATTATGATACTAAAGAGACACAAGCTCCAATAAGTAAGCCTAACCACCCTACTTCAGATATTTATTAATATCTAAAATTTTATTTCTCCTTCTAAAATAGGTTTTTAACCTATTTTAGTGACACATTCACGACTTCCCTAAGCTTTTTTCTTTACAAAATTAATTATAACAATGGTTATTATTGATATACATAACATCAAGATTGCAACATCTTTTGTTCCTGATGTTCCATCTGCAAATGGCAAATCGCTGGTATTCATGCCAAAAAATCCAACAACTAGGTTTAGCGGTAAAAACAGGGCAGAGATAATTGTAAGAGTATAGATCGAACGATTCATTTTTTCATTTTCTTGTGCACTGAAAAATTTATAGAGGTAGTCTAGTTTAGATAGCTGTAGTGTCGCAGATTTTAAAGTTCGTTCTATATGTTCATGTAAATCCATATAGTGATTTATGGGAAAACCATCACTTTTTTCATAATACTCAATCACTCTGTCCATCGTAGAAGATGAATTCATCAACTCTCTTTCGATTCTTGTAATGTTGTGTTTTAGCTCCAGCCATTGTTTCATAAAAGAGTTTGTAGTTTTTTTAACATATAACATCTCCTCCATGTCTAAAATTAGATTGAGATAGCGCTCAAATGATTTTAACAACTGGTCTATTATTTCATCTAAAATTTTATATGGAGCTTCAAAACGATTTCCCAACTCTTTAAAGTTATCTTTTTCTCTTTCGTATAGATAACTGTTATCAGCTGTAATTATAAATCCAATCGAAGTTACCTCAAGCTCTTGGCGAATTATCGGCAATCTAATAATTAACATATCATACTGCTCATTTTCATCAAATATTGATGGATGAGTTTCGTTTCTTAAATCTTTTAGATGAAGATTATCAACCAACTCATGAATATTAATCATTGCATTTCCCTATATTAGATACTAAATTTTTATATATATATTTTTTAAAATAGTAATCATACTCTCAACAGCTCTTTTTGTTGTTGTTTCATGCACTGTATGATACCCAATTGTCGGTATTTGCAGAGTTGTTCCTTGAATTTCACCTTTTGATGCGTGGATAAGTCTTCCAAGCTCAGTTGTGCCAAGCGATACTTTATGACCGTTTCTAAGCATTTTATCTTTCAAATAAGTGTCTTTAAAATTGTATTTTATCTTCTCTTTTGCAGCTATTTTTTTTATTTTATCTTTTAGGGGTGATCTAAATACGGCATTTGAGTCCCTATGTCTAAGCACTATATCTATGTTTCTAATCTCTTCAAGGCTCGGGTAAGGGCTTGTGTCAAGAACAAGCAGCTCATTTGTTTTGATGTTAAAGCGTTTAAACCACTCCAGTAAAAATCTCCAACTTCTGCCAGCCTCTTCGGAAGCGGTAAAAAAGGCCGTTCCTTGATATCCGATTGCGTACATGTAGATAATAATTGCTATGCTTATTACATTATCCAGTTGTGCGGATATTAAATCGTCTTTAATCTCAAGTTTGTCGGTAAACGCTATCGGCATCCCCGGAAAAAGATAATCAAAACCGTCTATTTTAAAAATAATATTATTTCTTCTTTCGCACAAAAAAGCATCTTTAATTGAACCAAGCCCCAGATAAGTTCCGGACCACGGCTGATATGCTTGAACTTTTTCTTCAACAAATCTGGCAGTAAAGTTGTGCAACAGCTGTTCCGAGCTTGAATTACCCGTTAAGTCTGCCTTGTTTTTTGCAATAAATGCTGCGTATTGAAACTCGTTGTGACCTGTGCAGATAAGTCCGTGTCTGTCGGCATGTGCGGAGATGTAACCGCTCTCTGGGTTGTTTCCCTTTGCTACAAGAACCCCGTCATAATATTCAACAGTTACACCAAGCTCTTCAAGCTCTCTTTTGATAAACATAAAAAACGGATGCTCGGCACCGACTACGCTTGGTATGCGGATAAGTTGTTTTAATATATCGTAAAATAGTTCCATTCTTATTTTTTCTCCATAATTACCAAGAGCTTTTATGCTCCAATACTATCTTTTTTTATTTTTCTTTTCTTTTGGTTTATTTCTGATTTTGGAGCAACATTTTTTGCAATGTAATCCATTATTTTTCCGGCAATATCAATTTTTGTTGATTTTTCAATTCCCTCTAATCCAGGTGAAGAGTTTACTTCCATTACCAGCGGTCCTCTAGCTGATTGAATCATATCAACTCCGCAAACTCCAAGACCCATTGCTTTTGCCGCAGCGAGGGCTGTTGCCTTCTCTTTTCTTGTAAGTTTATGAGCAGTTGCACTTCCGCCTTGATGCAGGTTTGATCTAAAATCTCCCTCAGCACCCTGTCTTTTCATAGCGCCTACTATCTCTCCTCCAACGATTAAAACTCTAATATCAGCTCCGCCGGCTTCTTCAATGTACTCTTGAACAAGCAAGTTGACATCCATTCCGTAAAATGCGTCAAGTACAGATTTTGCAGCTTTTTCACTGTCAACCAAAACAACGCCTACACCTTGGGTTCCTTCAAGTATTTTAAGAACAAGAGGTGCTCCGCCGCTTAACTCTATAACATCTTTTGCACTAGATTTATTTGAAGCAAAAACAGTTTTTGGCATATCAACGCCGTTTTTAGACAATATCTGGAGGCTTCTAAGTTTATCTCTGCTTCTTGCGATTGCTAAATTTCCAGATGTAGAAAAGGCAGACATCATTTCAAAATGTCGTACCATTGCAGTTCCGTAAAATGTCCTGCTTGCCCCTATCCTTGGAATGATGGCATCAGGGGCAGGCAACTCTTTACCTAAATAGTTTACCTTAAGCTCATTTTTCATTATTTCTATACTACATTTTAAATAGTCTATGACTCTGACTTCCCAGCCTCTTTTTTCAGCTGCTTCAACCAGTCTTTTAGTAGAATACAACTCTTTATTTCTTGATAATATATAAACTCTCATAGTTTCCTCTTCTTATAATTGTTTTGTAAGATATTTTTGTGAAACATCAACTAAAAATTTTTTTGCCAAGAACTTTTTTCCTATTAACATCGGATATTTCATATCTGAACGATTGGTTAAGGATATAACGGTCATGTAGTTTTTTCCAAAAAAATTCACTTTTATTCTAATTGAGGGTCTATGTTGAATCTCTCCATTTGAGCTTTTGATTTTTTTCATTTGATAAAGAGGCACTGCCATTTTTTTCCCATGATAAGCCGTGTGAATCTCATCTAGAAGTTTAAAATGAACAATGTCGTTTTCGTCTACAAAAATTTCGTCACAATGCAGAGCGTTAGAATCGGCACCGGTATCAACCTTTGCTTCTAAATCATAAAGTTGTAAATCAGGGATGGAAATAATCTCAATTGCGCCGATAATTTTCTTTTTTAGCATTGATTAAATCCAATATTTTAAGTAAATTATAACATATAAAATCAGTAAAGAAATTTAAAAGAATACAAATAATATTAAGATTATTTTTAGCAAATTTTTTTTTATTTGTGAGTATAATTTTGTTGAAAATAATAATTTAGATTTGGGTAATAGTTGCTTTTATGCTAAGAAAAGGTTATGTGAAAATATAGCAATCCACGAGGCGTGGAGTGTATTTGTTAAGAGGGCAAATATGACATTTAAAGATTTAGAATTTGTGTTAGAGTTAAACGGTGTTATGAGGAAAGATGTAGATTATGTCTTGGATTTTAGTAGAAAAAATGGCATCGACAAAGAAGAAATTGATGATGAGCTTAGTAAATTAGGCTACGAAAGAATTTTTGAAAATGGGCTTGACGATGCTTTAGATGATGATGAAGATGATTATGACCATGTAGAAAAATTTCGACATAGACATAAATTTAACGAAGATTATGATTAAAAATAAACGATATTTATAAAGATGGAAGAAGCTATTTTAAGAGGTTTCCTTAACAGATAAATATTTAATTATGGTAGAATTATATTTATATAAAATGTATAGGATTGTTTATGCAAAATCAAACAAATTTAGCTAAGTTAAATGATAAAATTTCAGTCATAGTTGAGCAGTACAGTTCGCTAAAACAAGAGAATGAAGCACTGCGAATGGAGATAGTTAAACTAAAAGTTGAGAATGAAGTTAAAAATCATGAGATGGAAAAATTGCTAGAACAAAATGCCATTAAAGATTCAGAAATAGAATCAATAGTAGAAAAACTAGAAAGCATTATGGTTTAAATTTATGAGTAAAAAGCTTGGACTAAATATAGGCGGCCGTCGTTTTGATGTTGATGTAGAAGATAGTTTCGCCCTGTATTTAGAGCAGCAAATGAAAAAAGATTTTAATATTGACGGCAATAACGATTTGAAAATATTACTTCAAGCTTATGTTCGTAAAAATCATGATTTGTATGTGCAAGAGCAAAGAATAGAAGAAATCACCAAGAAACTAGAAATTTAAGATAAAATTTATTATTATATAAGTTAAGAGTGATATAATTTCGGTCTCTTTAATAGAGTATATGTGCGTTCGTAGCTCAGCTGGATAGAGCACTGGTTTGCGGTACCAGCGGTCAGGGATTCGAATTCCTTCGGGCGCACCACTTATGTTTCAAAAAATCCCCTTAAAAAACTTACAAAATCTCAATATTTTAATAAAAAACTCTTAACTATTTATCTCACTCTTTAATATTTTTGCAAGTTCGCTGCACTCTTTAATCTTATTTTCATAACTTAGACTCTCTTTTAACAAGATATCAATAAAAGCACTTCCTACTATTACGCCATCGGCACCTTTTACCTTATCTTTTGCGGTATTTTTATTTACCCCAAAACCGACATAAACAGGAGTTGCGGTGTATTTTTTTATTGAAGATAAAAACGGCTGCAAATCCTCAGCACTGCCTGAACCGGTAATTCCCGTATAAGCTACCATATAGATGAATTTTTTAGAATCTTTAACTATCTCTTGAATTCTCTTTTCGCTGTCGGTCGGTGCGACAAAACTTATGTTTGAAACATTGTTAGAATTAAAAAGCTCTCTGTATGCCAGTGCTTCTTCGTGAGGCAGGTCGGGGATTATCAATCCATTTATCCCTATCTCTTTTGCTAAAGGAACTAATTCCTCCATATTTTGCTGGTAAAAACTGTTAAAATATCCCATCCACAGAGTATCAACTTTTGGAGCAACCGCCTTAGATATTTCTAAAAGATGTTTAAACTTAAAACCAAGTTCCAGAGCTTTGTGATTTGCTTTTTCTATCAAAGGACCGTCTGCCACAGGGTCAGAGAATGGAACCCCGAGTTCAAGCGTGTCAACACCGCTCTCACCAAGGGCTAAAGCTAAGTCGATGCTAAAAGATTTTTCAGGATATCCGGTCGTTATATATGCTACTAATTTTTTCAATTGTTTTCCAAGTCAGGTAATTTAAGCAGAGAATATTTTATATGGGTAAGCTCGTTGTCTAGTTTTAAATCGTCTTTCCACGCTCCAAACATGTCGCTAATCTCGAGCAGCCAAGTTATAGTCTCTTCATTGACGCTGCTATGGTTAGTTCTTATCTGTTCAAGTGCATCCTCCACAAAAGCTGAAAGTTTCGACATTTGTGTGATTTTTAAAAAGCTTGAAGCAGATTTGATATTATGAAAAACACGAAAAAGCTCATTGATGCTCTGTTCATATTTGTTTGGTTTTTTCAAATCCAAAATCATGACCTCCATGTAGTCAACCATCATGGAGTAGTGATCTAAAAATTCATCGACTATTTCATAATCAAAATTAGAATCTAAATCACTTCTTATGCCCATAAAATATTTCTCCTATATAGTCAAAATTATAGCAATTTTTAGTTAAAATACTTTTTATTAAATAAAAGAGTTTGAAATGACCAAAAAAATGACGATAACTTCTATCAAAAAGAGCAAAGGGGTAACACCTTTGGTTGTGATAACAGCTTACGATGCGCTTTTTGCAAAACTTCTAGAGCCTAGCTCCGATATGATTTTGGTCGGCGATAGTCTAAATATGAGTTTTGCGGGCAGGAGTGATACATTAAGTGCAACTCTGGAACAGATGATATATCATACCAATGCTGTCGCGATGGGAGCAAAAAACTCTTTTTTGATTTGCGATATGCCGTTTGGAACATATGTAAACCCGGATGAAGCTCTTAAAAATGCTATTAAGGTTTTTCAAGAAACACCGGCAGATGCTCTAAAAATAGAGGGCGGGGAAGAGAAGGCTGATATAATAAAGCATCTCTGTTCAAACGGAATCGCAGTCTGCGGGCATATTGGACTTTTGCCGCAAGCTTTTCGCTCTGAGGGCGGATACAAAGTAAAAGGCAAAAACGAGCAGGAGAGATTGCAACTTATAAAAGATGCAAAAGCTGTTGAAGCGGCTGGGGCATTTTGTATGGTTATAGAGGGTGTTAAAGCAGAGGTCGCACGAGATGTTGCAAAAAGCGTAGAGATACCCGTAATCGGCATAGGCGCAGGCAAAGATGTTGATGGGCAGGTTCTTGTTTTTTCTGACATGTTGGGGCTTTTTGAGGAGTTTACGCCAAAGTTTGTTAAGAAGTATATGGATGGCGCATCTTTAGTTAAAAATGCTATAAAAAGCTATGCTGATGAGGTTAAAACCAAAGAGTTTCCTCAAGATATGCATACCTACTAAGAGAAGATATGGAAAGATTGGTCGAGATAGAGAGATTTGATAGCGAAGAGAGTGTTGAAATAACGCTTCGTCCTAGTGCTTGGAGTGAGTATATAGGACAGGAGCAGATTAAAAAAAATCTCGGTGTCTTTATAGAGGCCAGTAAAAAAAGGGGCGAAGCTCTTGACCATGTTCTCTTCTTTGGACCTCCGGGGCTTGGCAAAACAACTTTGGCTCTTATTATTGCAAATGAGATGAATGCAAATATCAAAGTAACAGCCGCTCCGATGATAGAAAAAAGCGGAGATTTGGCTGCAATTCTTACAAACTTGGAGGAGGGCGATATTCTTTTTATAGATGAAATTCACCGTCTCTCTCCGGCGGTAGAAGAGATACTTTACTCATCGATGGAAGATTTTCGCATAGACATTATCATAGGAAGCGGACCTGCTGCCCAAACAGTAAAGATAGATTTGCCTCGCTTCACTCTTATCGGTGCTACGACAAGAGCGGGGATGCTCTCAAATCCGCTCCGTGACAGATTTGGCATGAACTTTAGAATGCAGTTTTACTCTCCTGAGGAGCTCTCTAAGATTATCTCTCAAGCTTCAAATAAACTAAACAAGCAGATAGCGCATGAGGCATGTGCAGAGATAGCAAAAAGAAGCCGCGGAACTCCTCGTATAGCTCTGAGACTTTTGCGTCGTGTAAGAGATTTTGCCGATGTTGCAAACGAAAAAGATATACTTCACTCAAGAACGAGCTATGCACTTGATGAGCTTGGCATAAATTCATACGGATTTGACGAGATGGACATTAGGCTTTTAAATCTTTTAGTTGGAGCTAACGGAAGAGCCATGGGGCTCAGCACGATTGCCGCGGCGCTTAGCGAGGACGAGGGAACGGTAGAAGATGTACTGGAGCCGTATTTGATAGCAAACGGTTATCTGGAGAGAACAGCCAAAGGCAGAAAAGCCACTAGAAGCACTTATGAGATTTTAAATGTTAATATTCCGATAATAGAAGAGGGAGGTCTGTTTTGAAACCGCAATATTTTGTAGCCATACTGTTTGCAACTTCGCTCTACTGGATGTATCTTTTGTACACACCGTTTTTGTTGGGTATGATAATAGCCGCTTTGCTGGCGATTTCAACTGCAAATATTCAGAATTTTTTTGAAAAAGTTTTAAAATCAAAATTTTTAGCAGCACTTAGCTCCAGTTTTTTATTGGCCGTTCTCTTTTTTGTACCGCTTGGATATTTTTTGGTAACTTTAACTGTTAAAATAAACGGTGTGGAACCAATAGTTTTTGAAAATATTGAAATGTTAATCAAAGATTTTTTAGCAAATCCCCCAGAATATTTACAATTTTTAAAGCCTTATATGGACAATCTAATGAAAGATATAAGTGTGGATTCAATCGCAGCTTATGCATTGACATTTACAGGAGACATAGGCTCGCTTAGTGCCGGTTATCTTAAAAATTCATTTTTAGTGATAGTTTTTTATTTTTTTGCGCAGTACAACGGCGGTTTTGTAGTTGATTTGTTAAAAAGAGTTGTTCAGATGTCGGTTGATGAGACAACACTCCTAGCAAAGGAGCTCTCATCTGTTATGAGCGTTGTGTTTTACTCTATTATAGTAAATGCAATGTTTCAAGGATTGCTTTTTGGAGTAGCCATCTCATTTATGGGATATAACGGGCTTCTGTTTGGGATAATGTACGGATTTGCTTCATTGATTCCGGTTGTAGGCGGAGCGCTTATGTGGCTTCCGTTTATGCTTTTTGAGTTCTCCATGGGAAACAGTTCAAATGCGCTGTTTATAGCACTATATTCAATTCTTCTTATCTCTGTTATCGCAGATACTTTTATAAAACCTTTGATTATAAAAGAGATAAATCTAAGAGTTTTAAAAGAGGATGATGCTAGGATGAATGAACTTATTATCTTCTTTGCTATTATCGCGGGACTTACGACTTTTGGTTTTTGGGGTATGATTTTGGGACCTGCAATTACTGCATTTTTCTTGACTATTTTAAAGCTTTTTGAGGCAAGAACAAAAGAGTGCGAATCTAATCAAAGTTAATTTTTGTAGATTTGTGGGTAATCATTTTTGTATCTTCTGTGAACCCAAAACCAAAATTTTGGGTCGTCTGTTACTATTTTTGTAAGCCAGTCTGCTTGAAGTTGAGTAGCATTTTGAATATCTTCTTGTTCGTCATCGGTTTTTTCTACATCTATTTCATCAAAAAATATTAAAGTATAGTTCTCTTCATCATCTGTTTTCATTATAACCGGTATAATTGCCGCATCATATTTTCTGGCAAAGTAGGCAGGAGTCGATGTTTGACGAATGCTTTTTCCCATAAAATCCACTTTTAAGCCCTCTCTGGAATTTATACCGGTATCGATAACAATTCCGCATGCTTCACCATTTTTTATGATTTTTATTAACGGCTTTATTACATTCGATTTTTCCAGAGATTTGTTGCCAAATTTGGCGCGTGATTCAAGCATCCAATCTTGATATTGTCTGTTTTTCATTTTTTTAAATACTGCCGTAATTGGTTCTACAAAAGCCCCGACAGCAACTGCGCCCAGCTCCCAAGCACAGTAGTGGGGAGTTACATAAATAATAGCACGCCCCTCTTTTTGAGCTTTTTGCACAGCCTCTATATTTTTTACGGTTACTTTTTTTGCCAAATCTTCTTTGCTAATGCACCTAATTTCCATTAAATGCATAAAATTAAGCAGCAGATTTTTAAAACTGTATCTTACAATCTCATCTTTTTCTTTTTTAGTTAGTTTTGCATTAAATGCAAAATCAAGATTTTTGTATGCTATGTTTCTATATCTTGATGACGCATAGTAGGCGATAGTTGCCAGTAATAGAAAGAAACTTTTTCTTATTTTTTTCGGCAGCACCATTAAAAATTTTTCAAGTAGTAAAAATAGTTTAAAGCTCATTTATTCAATAACTCCGATGTATTGTAAAAATGGATTATATCAAAGGATGGTATAAAAAACTGAATAAGTAATAAAATTGTTATCAAGCCTTTGGTATAATCATGCCCATAAAATCAACAAGGCAAGTAAAAAATGCATTTATCAGATATCCAAAATTTTTCTGAAGGCCGTACTAAAGCAAGGGCGTATTTTTGCTATCTTTTTTCAAAAAACATCCAAAATAGATTACCGTCACTGTCTGTAGAGATGATAATGCCGCGCCTTTTAAAAATAAAGGCAGATTTAGAACATTGTGAGGGAGTTTATCTTCTTGATAGCCGCGGTGTTCAAATTTCACCGACATTTACGGCAACCAAGCAGATAGACGAGGATGCAGGAAAAATCAGAGCAGACAGAGCGTACTATTACCGTGCGGTAAGGGAAGGCAGATGTACGATAACTGATCCATACCCCTCTCTTATAACAGGAGAGTTGACCGTAACTGCGTCACAGCCTATTTTTGATGAGCATGGCGAGCTGAAATATGTGGCTTGTCTTGACATGCCGCTTGATGAAGTTATTAAAATTTCTCGTTCAAATACTCTTGATAAATTTTTTATAAACCTCTTTAAATACTCATATGCAATATTTGCATTTGCCCTTATTGCAGTTGCCATACTTCTGTTTTTTAAAGGGGTACAGAGCTTTTTTGTATATGAGATAACGCCTGACCATTTTGAGATAAAAGATGTATTTGAAGCAACAATTTTATTAACACTCTCATTGGCGATATTTGATTTGGCAAAAACTCTTATAGAAGAGGAGATTTTGGGCAGAAACAAAGAGCATAGCATTTCCGGACCGCATAAAACAATGGTTAGGTTTTTGGGTTCGATTATTATAGCTTTGTCTATTGAAGCGTTGATGCTAGTCTTTAAATTTGCAATAACAGATCCGGAAAAATTGCTTTATGCAATGTATATAGTCGCCGGTGTGGCAATGTTGCTCATAACTTTAGCGGTTTATATAAAATTTACTAAATTAAAGATTGAAGAATGATAGGGATTGTTGACTATAACATGGGAAATTTGGCAAGTGTTCAAAATGCATTTGCAAAGCTTGGCGCCGATACGGTTGTTGAGAGTAATCCAAAAAAGTTTAAAGATTATGACAAACTGATACTCCCGGGTGTTGGTGCCTTTGGTGATGCTATGGAGCATTTGCGAGAGAGAAATATGATTGACGCTATAAAAGAGTATGCAGCAAGTTCAAAGCCTATGCTTGGCATATGTCTTGGTATGCAGCTTCTCTTTGAGAGCAGTGAAGAGTTTGGAAACCATGAAGGTTTAGGGCTTATAAAAGGCAAGGTTGTGGCTTTTGATACGACTAAATTCAGTGAACCGCTCAAAGTTCCGCATATGGGCTGGAATAGAATGTTTACAAAAGAGCATCCGCTTTTTAAAGGTTTAGATGAGGAGCATTATCTCTACTTTGTGCACTCTTATCATGTTTTGTGCCAAAACGAAGATGATGCTATCGGCAAAACTGTATATGGATATGAGTTTACATCGGCAGTAGCCCATAAAAATGTTATGGGAATCCAACCGCATCCGGAAAAAAGCCATACCAATGGGCTTAAAATTTTGGAAAATTTTATCAATATAAAACTGTAAATATTAAGGAAAAAATGTATGACTTTATACCCGGCAATTGATTTAAAAGATGGAAAAGCTGTAAGGCTTACAAAAGGTCTTATGGATAGCGCTAAAATTTACTCAGATGAGCCATGGATGCTAGTTAAAAAATTTGAAGAGATGGGTGCCCAGTGGGTTCACTTGGTTGATTTAAACGGTGCGTTTGCGGGTGAACCGAAAAACTTAGAGCAGATTATAAAAATCAGACAAAATTGCAATGTAAAACTTGAACTCGGCGGCGGTATAAGGGATGAAGAAACAATTAAAAAAATGCTTGAAATAGGGATAGATAGAATTATTTTAGGTTCAATAGCGGTTAAAGATTCAAAGTTTGTTAAAGAGATGGCAGCGAAATATCCTATCGCAGTAGGCATAGACGCGATTGACGGATTTGTAGCCGTTGAGGGTTGGGGTGAGGTCAGTTCTATGAGGGCGACTGATTTAGCAAGAAAGTTTGCAAACGCCGGCGTTGAAGCTATTATATGCACAGATGTAAGCAAAGACGGAACGCTTGGCGGAGTAAATGTTGATTTCACGGTTGAGATAGCAAAAGCAAGCGGAGTAAGCACAATTGCAAGCGGCGGAGTAAAAGATGAGAGTGACATTGAGGCTTTAGTGGCTACAAATATAGTAGATGGCGTAATTATAGGAAAAGCTTACTACGAGGGAACCATCGACTTAGCAAAGATGTTTAAACAATTTAGTTAAGTTTTACTTAATCGTAAAATAAATAAAATTTAGGTATCATTATTGCTTAAATTTGCAAATATTTAAAGAAAAGGATTTCATTTGAAATTACTTGTTGTTGATGATAGCTCCACAATGCGCCGTATTATAAAAAACACTTTGTCAAGACTTGGTCATGAAGATATACTTGAGGGTGGCGACGGTGTTGAAGGGTGGAATACTTTAGACAAAAATCCAAATGTTGATATGTTAATCACAGATTGGAATATGCCGGAGATGAACGGATTGGAACTTGTCAAAAAAGTTCGTGCTGATGCTCGTTTTAAAGATTTGCCAATAATTATGGTAACAACTGAAGGTGGCAAGGCAGAGGTTATAACCGCTTTAAAGGCCGGTGTTAATAACTATATTGTTAAACCGTTTACTCCACAAGTTTTAAAAGAGAAACTTGGTGCTGTTATGGGCATTGAGGTGTAATGCAAGAGCATTACTTTGAATTAGTTGTCAATATATCTTCTCATCACGCTCTTTTTTCAGATTTTTTAGCAGATACTTTACCGGTAGGTTTTGAAGAAACAGATACCGGTTTTATTATTAGAAGCGATGATGAGCTTGACACTATAATCTGGGGATTAGAGCAATTTACTGAGGCTTTACAAAAAGCTACGGGGCAAAGCATAGAGCTTGAGTGTAAGCAGACAAAACTCAAAAGCAGTGACTGGGTTAAGATTTATCAAGAGAGTATCCAACCGCTTTGTATAGATAAATTTTATATCCATCCTACTTGGGATGAGCCTAGCAAGGAGCTAATAAACATTGCTATCGACCCGGCCTTGGCATTTGGCACGGGACATCATCCAACTACTGCATCATCACTAAGAGCAATTGCTAAATATGTAAAAAAGGGTGATAGAGTTTTAGATGTAGGCTGTGGCAGCGGAATATTAGGTGTCGGAGCTATAAAGCTTGGCGCTGTAGTAGATGCTTGTGATACAGACATCGTATGTGTAGAAAATAGTGAGTTAAATGCACAGCTAAACTGTGTAAAATTTGAAAATTTATGGGAAGGTTCTTGCAGCCTTGCTAAAGAGAGCTATGATGTAGTTGTAGCAAATATAGTGGCAGATGTTTTAACATTTATAGCAAATGATTTAAAAGCTGTTTTGAAAAAAAGCGGAATTCTTATATTATCCGGAATATTAGACAAATATGAATCAAAAGTTTTGAAGTTTTATCAAGATTTTGAAATTCTAGAAAAGATAACCCAAGACGAATGGGTTACATTAATACTAAAGCAAGGCAAAAAATAGATATGCAAAACAAAGATAACAACAACAAAGATGATAATTTTTTTAATAAAAATCCACTGATTACTTTTGCAATATTTTCAGTAGTAATTATTTTACTCTTTAAAGCTTTAATGGGTGAAAACAGTAACTCAGGCGGTGAAGTTGTTGGAAGCAAGAGAGCAAAACAGATAAGTTACTCTGAATTGAAATCCTTAATAGAAAGCAAAGGTGTAAACAAAGTTGATATTGGACAGAGTTACATTAAAGCATACTCAACCGATAACTCTACTCTTTATACAACAAGGATTGTGCCAAGCGATGCTAAGTTAACTGAAGTGTTAGACAAACAGGGCATAGAGTATAGCGGCTTTAGCGAAACTAACTGGTTTACAGAGATGTTTGGATGGCTTTTTCCATTTTTAATTATTATAGCTATATGGATGTTTTTTGCCGGACGAATGCAAAAGAGTATGGGTAGCGGTATTTTGGGAATGGGTACTTCTAAAAAGATGGTTAATTCAGAAAAGCCAAAAACAAAGTTTGATGATGTAGCCGGTGTAGAAGAGGCAAAAGAGGAAGTTCAAGAGATAGTTGACTTTTTAAAATATCCAGGTCGTTATGTAGAGATTGGTGCGAAAATTCCAAAAGGTGTTTTACTGGTCGGTAGTCCCGGAACAGGAAAAACACTTCTGGCAAAAGCTGTTGCAGGTGAGGCAGAAGTGCCATTTTTCTCTGTAACCGGTTCAAGCTTTATTGAGATGTTTGTGGGTGTTGGAGCAGCTCGTGTTCGCGACCTTTTTGAGCAAGCTAAAAAAGATGCACCGAGTATAATCTTTATAGATGAGATAGATGCCATAGGTAAAAGCCGTGCAGCCGGTGCAAATATGGGCGGAAATGACGAGAGAGAACAAACACTAAATCAACTTTTAGCAGAGATGGACGGATTTGGAACTGATACGCCCGTTATTATTTTAGCGGCAACAAACAGACCCGAGATACTTGACCAAGCTCTTCTTCGTCCCGGACGCTTTGATAGACAGGTTTTAGTTGACAAACCTGACTATGAAGGGCGTATTAAAATTTTAACGGTTCATGTTAAGGGCGTTAAAATGGATGCAGATGTTGACCTTAAAGAGGTTGCTCGTCTAACAGCCGGTTTAGCCGGCGCTGATTTAGCAAATATAATTAACGAAGCAGCACTTTTAGCAGGTAGAAAAAGTCAAAAAACGGTAACGCAAAAAGATCTTTACGAGTCGGTAGAGCGTGCACTGGCGGGACTTGCTAAAAAATCTCGCCGTATCAATCCTAAAGAGAAAAAAATTGTAGCGTATCATGAGAGCGGACATGCGCTTTTAGCCGAGACAACCAAGGGAGCTAAAAAAGTTTCAAAGGTTTCTATTGTGCCTCGCGGTTTGGCAGCCTTGGGGTATACTCTTAACACTCCTGAAGAGAATAAGTTTATGATGCAGCAGCACGAGCTTTGGGCAGAGGTAGATGTTCTTCTTGGCGGTCGTGCGGCTGAAGAGGTATTTATCGGCGAAATTTCGACCGGTGCAGGAAATGATTTAGAGCGTGCTACTGATATTATTAAATCAATGGTTCAGACTTATGGAATGAGCGATGTTGCAGGACTTATGGTTTTAGAAAAAAGCAGACACTCATTTTTGGGCGGAATGGGTCAAACTACTAGAGAGTACAGTGACAAAATGGCGGAGAACATGGATGAATTCATCAAATCGTCACTTCAAAATAGATATAAAGATGTCGTAATTAGACTTCAAGAGTATAAGCCCGCTATTGAGAGTATTGTAAAGCTTCTTTATAAAAAAGAGAATATAACCGGTGAAGAGGTTAGAGGAATTATTACCAATTTTGAAAAAGAGAATAATTTAGTATCAAAAGTAAATATAGTCGTTGATGATATAGAAGAAGAGCTAAAAGCCGATGCTAAAATGGCAGAGAATGATAAAAATGTAAAGCAAGATAAAGAGGAATCAGATGAAAAGTAATCTTTTACCGATTGCAAGAGAGGGTTGGAACTACCTAATCGGGTCTATTGTACTGTTGTTAATTTTTAAATTTCTTAACTTTGAGTTTTTACAATTTTTAGCTTTTTTAGCAATGATGTTTTTTGTTTATGTATTTAGAAATCCAGAGAGACAAAATATGCTTTACCAAGAAAATAGCATAGTAAGTCCGGTAGATGGAACCGTTGTCTCAATTGAAGAACTGCATGACGAAGAGAATAGCGGATATAAGGTAGAGATAGAGGGTACTTATTTAAATGTATCTCTGCTAAGGGTTCCATTCACATCATCTTTAGAGCACATCGAGATACAAAGAGGTGCAAGACTCTCTGCAACAAGTCCGCTCTCAAAAAACATTAATGAAAATGCGGAATTGATTTTTGCTGATAAGAGATCATCAAATAAGATAAAAATCATACATAAGCTAAAACAGAGTTTTGAGACTATTGATATCGATATTATAAAAGCTCAAGATTTATTGCAAGGTACAAGATACGGTCTTATGATAAACGGAATAACTACAATCTATTTACCGACTAATTTTAGATTAAATGTTGGTTTAGGCAGTGAGCTTATAGCCTCAGAAACACTTATCGGATACTTTACCAATGAGAGTAAAAAGTAAACTTTAGTTTTGAGTTTGACTCTTATCAAACATTAGTTTATCAACATCAATACTAAAGCTAAAATATTCAGAGTTAAAATTGTTCTTATTTACTTTTGAGAGTTGAACTGTTGCTCCTTTGTTGTTTCTTGCTTCAAGATAAAGAAGACCAAGCGCATATCTGCTCTCTAGAAAATCAGGATTCTTCATTTTGGAGAGTTCTAAAAGAGCAATCGCATTTGAGTGATGATTTGCTGCAGTAGAAGCAACAGCACCTAAGAATAGAGTCTGAGAATCATTTACTTTTAGATTATCGATTAGATTATTATAGAGTGTATAAGACTCCTCATATGCTTTGTCGTAGAGTGAAGCAAGTGCTAAAGCGCTTGTTAATTCATGAGTTTGATTGGTTGTTGATTCAAGTGCTTGTTTTAACTGTTCTCTTAGATAGTATAGTTTTCCGGTTATTAGATTTTGTTGAGTATATAGATATCTCGTAACATGCGCACCAAAATATAGGTCGCTAAAATTAAATTTTTGGACTTTGAGATAGTTCATAACCTCACTTGCATATTTTACAGAGTTAAGTTTACTAAAGTGCGCATCAATATACATTATGTGCGGCAGTATCTCATTAGGAAGCAGAATTGTAAGTTTATTCGCCGATTTTTGCGCTGCTTCTATATCGTTTACTTTTAGAGCTATTATGATATCTAAAGCCAAATATAAAGGCTTCTGCTGATAATTTTTCTCTAGCCAATCAGTGGCTGAAATTGCGTTATCCTCACTAATAAAAAGCAGAGTTTTGTAGAGTTCTACATCTTCTGAAGGCTTTTCCTGCGAAACGGCATCTTTAACAATTGATGACAACTTCGAGCTCTCTTTATTGATAAGCTGAGAGCACATAATCGCATATATTCCAGATGTATAATTTTTTGCATCAAGATTATATGAGCGTAAAAAATGTTTATGCGCATCAACCATATTTCCCATTTGTGCATATGTAAGAGCTAAATTGTAGTGCAGTACAGAATGTTTGGGCTGAATTTCAACTAGCTTTTGCAGCAATTCATTTGCTTCTCTTAGTTTAAATGAGAGAGCATTTTTGATTGCTTTTACAATTCCTATATTTACATTTGAAGATGAAGAACTTTTTTCCAAATACTCTTTAGCAGAGTCTGTATTATCGATAAATATATTTGCAGTTCCTTTTCGAATATAATTTATAGTTTGATTTGCATTAAAAATTTTGTATGGTGAAAAATAGAATATTTTTTGATAATTCATCTCTTTTGAGTTGCTTATAAAGTTTCTATATCGTTTTTGTGCCAGTTCAGCATCAAAGAGAGAATCTTTTAAATTGACTTTGATTGGGTATGCTTTATAAACTTCTTCTTTAAAAATATCCGTAACATTCTCTATCTCTTTTGCTGCCTCTTGAATTTGACCGGCTTTTAGATTTATATATCCAATGGCAAGTTGAGATTCCATCGGTTTAATACCGTTTTTAATAGCATCTTGAAAATGTATTTTTGCCTGCTTTAAATCTCCGGTTCTTGCATAAAGCAAACCCAAACTAAAACTGTTTGTCGGAGATGAGTCTTTCTCAAGGCTCTCTATTGCTTTTTGATTATTATCAAAAAGAGCGTTTATTTTTGAGCTTAAATTATTTTGTACTTTTGCATACTCATTTGTAGTTGGATTTTTAAGTGCGCTAAGAGCTTCCAAATAGTTGCCGTTATAGTAGTTGATAAGCGTGTAGTAGTAAGAGTATAGAGGTGATTGTCTCTCTTGTGGTAAATAGGCATAAGCTAAATCAATGTAGTATCTAAAACCTTTTTCATTTTCTAGATGTAGTGAACAAACAGCCGCGTTGATGGCGCTTACACATCTTTTTTCATTATTTTGTATTGCTTTTTGAAATGAGTTTAGAGCTGTTTCATACTGTGCATCTTTAATCTGTGCAACACCAAGGTTATATGCAGATACGGCTTCGCTGAAGTGTGCTATTTTTTCATAAAGAGTGAGAGCCTCATTTTTAGAGCCTGTTGAGTAGAGATAGTCCGCTTTGGCTATCATATTTTCTATTTTACTTGGTTCTACTGTTTCTAAAGGCTCTTTTTCCAACTTCTCATTTGCGTTATCCATGGAGAGTTCAACAGGCTTTTTTGATTGTTTAAGCAATACTACTGAGATAACTGTTATTATTAAAACAAACACAACCCCAATGCCTATAAACAGAAGCTTTTTTTTATTTTTGGATGATGAATTTTCGTCTATTGTCGATTTATTTGAAGAGCCATTGTCGTTTGCAGCATCACTATCTTCAATGATAATTATCTCTTCTTCTAATCCATCAGCCATTATCTACCTTGTTATCGTTTCTTTTTCAAAGCAAAAAAAGTACCATAAAGATACTTTGTATTTCTCGAAAAAACTATGTTTTTCGAAGCTTTAGTGTGCAACATCAGTTAGCTTATATATGGCTCAAGTACCTTTGGAATCGTAATGCTTCCGTCTTCATTTTGAAAGTTCTCCATAATAGCAACTAAGGTTCTTCCAACAGCTAATGATGAACCGTTTAATGTATGTACAAAAGAGTTTTTATCTCCGTCTTTGTATCTTATTTTTGCTCGTCTTGCTTGAAATTCTCTAGTGTTAGAGACTGAGCTTATCTCTCTGTAACTATTTTGCCCCGGTAGCCAAACTTCCAAATCAACTGTTTTTGCTGCGCCAAACCCTAAATCACCGGCACAAAGGGTTACAAGGCGGTGTGGAAGTTCAAGTGCGCTAAGTAAATCTGATGCACATGAAACCATTTCATCAAAAATCTTATCACTATCTTCAGGTTTTGTAATGCTCACAAGCTCGACTTTGTGAAACTGATGTTGTCTTATCATACCTCTTGTGTCTCGTCCGGCTGCGCCTGCCTCTTTTCTAAAGCATGATGTATATGCCGTCATTTTTATCGGTAATTTATCGTGTGCTAAAATCTCATCTTGATAGAGATTTGTAACAGGAACTTCCGCTGTTGGAATCAAAAACAGCTCTTGGTCTTGGATTTTGTAGAGGTCATCTTCAAATTTTGGAAGCTGTCCTGTTCCCTCCAGCGCTGCTCTGTTTACAAGAGATGGAACACTAACTTCTTCAAAACCTCTTTTTGAGTTGAAATTTAGCATAAAGTTAATAAGTGCGCGCTCTAACTTTGCACCCATTCCAAAAGAGACGCTAAAACGGCTGGTTGCCAGTTTTACACCTCTCTCAAAATCTATCCACCCGTTTTGTTCAGCCAATTCCCAGTGCTCTTTTGGAGAGAAACTAAACTCTTTTGGAGATAAAACTTTTTTAATTTCTACATTATCGTTTTCATCTGCGCCATCCGGAACATCATCATCCGGTATGTTCGGAATTGACATAGCAAGAGCCTCAAGAGATTCTTGCTTTACTCTTTGAATCTCTAAGGCATCAGCTATATTGATTTTGTTTGCATCAACTTTTGCTTTTAGCTCACTTACATCTTTGCCCTCTTTTTTGTAAATGCCAAACTCTTTACTCATCGTATTTTGTGCTGCTTGTAAAGTCTCATAATCAACTTTTGCAACTTTTAGCTCTTCATTTTTTTTCTTCAAATCATCAAGAAGTTCAACACTCACGCCTTTGCGTGTAAGTTTAGCACTAACGCCCCCAAAATCTTTTTGTAGTAATTTTAAATCAATCATTGTTATCCTAAAAAATAAGTGGTGAAATTATATCAAAATAAACTATTTAAGCATACTATGACATCTATATGATAAAATACAACAATTTAGAAAAAGTAACAGGAAATTTATGCAAGTGCCATTTGATAATAATGTAATTCTTGATTCGCTTGAGCAGAGCATCTTTGTAAAAGATGTTAACTCCGTCTTTCTATTTGTCAATAGAGCATGTGCGCAATTGATAGGAAAAAAAGCTTCAGAAATTGTCGGAAAAAATGATTTAGATTTTTTCCCAAGAGAGATTGCTCTAAAATATCGTGATGATGATGCAACCGTTGTTCATGATAAAAAAGTAATAGATACTGAAGAAAATATTGTAATAAATAATCAAATACGAATAATAAGAACTATTAAAAAACCACTTTATAAAGGTAGTGAAGTTGTTGCAATAATTGGTATTTTTTGGGATATAACAAATGAAAAAGAAGAAAAAATTTATTATAAAAAGCTTCAATCCGGTCTTAAGCAAGCTCAAGCACTTGCAAATATTGGACACTGGGAGCTTGACCTACTTAAAAACACTCTATATTGGTCTGATGAGGTTTACCGCATATTTGGTCTTAAGCCGCAAGAGTTTGGTGCAACTTATGAAGCATTTTTAGGACATATACATCCAGAAGATGTGGCTTTGGTAAACAACGCTTACGCCACATCCATTAAAGAGAAGCACGGTTACTATGTTGAGCATCGCATTGTACGGAAAAACGGTGAGGTTGGGTTTGTTGAAGAGAGATGTGAACATGAGTTTGACGGTAATGGAAACCCGGTAAGATCAATCGGTACGGTTCACGATATAACAAGACGAAAAAATGCGGAAAATCAACTTATTTTGGCATCTGCTGTTTTTGAAAAGATGAATGACGGGGTTCTTATTACTGATGAAAAACAGCATATTCTCACGATAAATAGTGCATATAGCGCTATATCCGGTTACATGCCCGAAGATGTTAAAGGAAAAACTCCAAACACATTTAGCTCAGGTTGGCATGATAATATTTTTTATAAAGGTTTATGGGATGAACTTAATGCAAAAGGTCAATGGAACGGAGAAATTATGGACCGCAGAAAAAGCGGTGAGTTATATACTGCTGAATTAAATATTATTGCTTTGCACAATAAAGACGGTAAATTGACGAACTACATATCTATATTCAATGACATAAGTGAGAAGAAGCAAAAAGAGAATTTGATTCATAATCTTGCCTACTTTGACACACTTACAAATCTCCCAAATAGGGTACTGTTTCAAGAGCGTGTTATTAATATGATTCCGGCATTAAAACGAAACTCTAAAAAGATGGCTATATTTTTTATAGATATGGATAATTTTAAAAATATAAATGATACATTTGGGCATTTAACCGGAGATAAATTTTTGATTGAAGTAGCAAAATCAATCAAATCTCTTCTTCGTGAGCAGGATACTTTGGCACGATTAGGCGGTGATGAGTTTACAATTATACTCGAAGATGTCGAGTCAATTTTAGATATAGGCTTCGTTGCTGATAAAATTATTAGTAGATTTAAAGCGCCGGTTGTAATTGAGGGTAAAAATTTTTATACCGGTGCAAGCGTCGGCATTAGTATCTATCCTGATGATTCAGAGAGTTATGAAGGACTTGTAAAAGCTGCCGATACCGCAATGTATCAGGTAAAAGAGGCCGGAAAAAACGGTTATCAGTTTTTTACACAATCAATGAATGAGAAGATAACCCAGCGTGCACTCATAGAAAATGATTTGCGAAGTGCTATTGATAAAGAAGAGCTATTTTTAGAGTATCAGCCAAAAGTTAATCTGGAGACAAAGAGCGTTTACGGTATGGAAGCGTTGGTTCGCTGGAATCATTCAGATGTCGGTCTCATACGACCGGATAAATTTATTGGCATATCCGAAGAGACAGGACAAATAGTGCAGATAGGTTTGTGGGTTGCAAAACAAGCTATTGGTGACACAAAAGCACTTCATGATGAGGGTAAAAAGCTTACAGTATCAATAAATGTATCTAGCAAGCAGTTAAATAATGACTCTTTTGTTGATGATATTTGTGCCATTGCAGATGATATTGGGCTAGATAAAAGCTATATCGAATTAGAGATTACAGAGAGCCATATTATGAAGAGTGTTGATAAAGCACTCTCTATATTAAATGCACTATATGCAAAAGGCTTTAAGCTCTCAATAGATGATTTTGGAACCGGTTACTCATCACTTAGTTATCTTAAAAAATTACCCGCTAAAACTATAAAAATAGACCGTAGTTTTGTGCTTGATATCGATAAAGATGAAGATGACCGCTCAATTGTTGCGGCAATTATAGCAATGGCAAAATCACTAGGCAAAGATGTGATAGCAGAGGGTTCTGAAACCAAAGAGCATGTTGATGCGTTAAAGTTTTTACACTGCAACCAAATACAAGGGTACTATTTTAGTAAACCCCTAAGAATAGAGAAGTTTAAAGAGTTTATTGAAAATTTTAAGGGTGAGGGCAAATCAGTTTAAACTATTATGACAATATATCTTTAGCTAGTTGAAATTGGTTTGCAGTCATAAGATGAAGTTTTGGGTGAAGTGCTTTTAACTCTAAAAATAGTTTTTTACTAAGTTCAAATCCAACTCTGTACTCTTCATCCGCTCCTTTTTCATTTGCAACTCTTAGGGCTTCTATCCACTCCTCCGGAACATTTATCCCCGGAACATGAGCTGAGAGAAACTGTGCGGTTCTGAGTTTTGTAATAGGAAAAACCCCCAAGATAAGCTCTGCGCTTTTGTTTTCACTGTGACACTCTTTGTTTGCTGCTTCTTTAAGCTCAAGGAGAAGTTTTGCATTTTGGATATCATAGACTGGTTGCGTGATGATTCCAAGCGCACCGTGTTTTATCTTCTTTAGCATCTTTTTTTGGAGAGTTTTTGGATTTTTAGCATAAGAGTTTACAACCGCAAAAGGGTATATCTCTTTTGGCTTGTGTGTAAATGGCTTTCCTGCATAATTAATACCGCTGTTAAAGCACGAGATAATGTCAAGCAGGAGTGAGCTGTCTGACTCAAAAACACCTTTGGTATGGGGCTGGTCGGATATTGTGGCAGGGTCGCCCGTCAGTGCTAAAATTGCTCTTATATCTGCCTCGTTTGCTCCGAGCAAATCTGATTGCAAAGCAATTTTATTTCTATCTCGCATACTCATTGTCGCAATAACAGGCTTTTTGAATCTATCTTGCAACATTTTTGCAGCAAAGAGCGAATTGTATTTTAGTTTTGCAAGAGGATTGTCTGTTGTCGTAAAACCGTCTACTAGTTTATCAAGCCCCAGCTCTGCAATTGTCTCAACAATCGGAGAGAAAACAGGAGAATGAGATGGCGTAGTCTCAAGCGTAATATATGTACCGTTATTTAATTTATTTATTAGTTCATCAAACAAAAAGCATCCTAAATGGGTATAATTGCGCAATTATAACTTAAGAGAGAAGAATATATGTTGAAATTGGCTGTTTTTGATTTTGATTCTACGCTAATGGACGGCGAGACTATAGATTTTTTCGCCGAAGAGCTAGGACTTGGTGAGCAGGTAAGCAAAATAACCGAAGCTGCGATGAACGGAGAGCTTGATTTTTTTGAATCCCTTCAACAGAGAGTAGGGTTGTTAAAAGGGCTGCATTACAGCGTAGTTGAGAGAATTAGCCATAATCTGCCATATATGAAGGGCGCAAAAGAGACAATCGCCGAGTTAAAAAGCAGAGGCATGAAAGTTGTCTGTTTTAGCGGCGGATTTAGAAGTGCAACCGGATATGCAAAAAATATTTTAGGTTATGATGCGGATTTCTCAAATGTACTGCACCACAAAAATCAAGTACTTACAGGGCTTGTCGGCGGAGATATGATGTTTAACTACTCCAAAGGCGACATGTTGATTCGTCTGCAAGGTCTGCTTGGTGTTAAGGAAGAGGAAACTTTAGTGTGCGGAGACGGGGCGAATGACCTCTCAATGTTTGCTCACGCCGGAACAAGAGTCGCTTTTTGCGCAAGAGAAATTTTACGCAAAGAAGCAAATATAATAGTCGAAACAAAAGACTTAACACAAATATTAGGAAAAATTTAATGTTAGAAAACAGTATCTGGAGACAGTATAACGATGAAAATAGTTTTAGAGGGTTATTGGCTAAATTTTGTAAATTAAACGAAATAGATCTTATAGAGGACGACAAAGCTTTATATAATGCGCTTAAGACGAAATTGACAAAGAAAGAGTTAAAACTTTTTGCAATGGATAGTGCAAATTTGGGCGATGAGAAAATGAAATCTGAATTTTCATGCAACGATGAAGAGTTGGAAAAAGCTAAATTTAAACTCTATAAAAAACTAAAGCAGGACAAAGTTCGTTTGAGTTTTAGAGAAGGAAACGCAGAAGATTTTGAGAGCTAAATATAAATAGTTAATTAGACAAGATAATCTTGAAGGAGACCCTTCTTGATTTTTCTTTATCTTCGTTTTTATCAACCACTACTTTTTTAGCAAAGCTTAATCCGCTTCCCTTTATCATCTCGCTGAGTAATTTTTGGCTCTCTCTGTTTTGGTTGTTAAATATATAGCTGAGTGTTGAAAATGAGCGTTTCATTGAGAGTTCTTCGTTGTTTATATATCTTTGTGAAAAATCAGTTGTTCCCCATTCGCTTGATGTGTGGCCGCTAACTTCAAGCGTACCTATGCTCACTCTGTTTTTATGTAAAAATGGCAAAAGCTTAGCAGCAAACTTTTGTAAAAACTCTTTTTGTTTGTTTGTAAGCTCGTACTCTGCAACATTAAAATATAAATTTTTATCTATTAAATTTATAGACAAATCTTCTTTTATAGTGATTTTATTTGCCGCTATCTCATCTTTAAATATATTTAACAGCTCATTATAAAAATTTGTTGATTTATTTGATGTTTTACTCTTTGGCGCTTCGGTCTTTGATGTTTGTGCCATAGACAAATTTCTATTTAGCTTAACAATCCACATATTTGTTTCTTGGGAATTTTTGTTTGTGTAAACTCCAACAACCCCTATCTGCGAGTTATGAAGCACGCTAAGAGCGTTAAATGAGTCATACTCTTGAGACCCGTAATGCTCTTGGGTAAGCATAGAAAATTTACTGTCAAGCAACATTGCAAGTCCGTCCGTGTTATAGCTGTCTTGAACATACCCGACACCGACAATTTTGCCGTCGTTAAACTCTTTTATATCTTTTAGAACGCTCGCATAGGTCGTAGAAATTACTTTTTCAAGTAAAATATTTTTTTGCAAATCTATCTTGAGTAATTTTATCTGCTCTTTATTTCTGTCATCTTCTTGAGTGAGTGATAATACAAAACTGTTATCTCTTAGTTTAATAATTTTATACGGAGTTATATTTTTGCCATTTTTAAACTCTTTGACCCATGTTTTATCCCCATTTTGAGTAATTCGCATAATGGATATGTTTTTTGATTTTTCACTGTTTGTCTGACTTAGCACCATAATTGAGCCATCGTCTGCTTCCGCTGCATCAACTCCTATATCATCGTAGCTTGTGCCGTATTTTTTACTCCATAGTCTAGTTCCATCGCTTGAGTGTCTTGTTAAATAGACATCATTCAAACCAAGTCCGCCGTTAAAAATATTATCGCTATAGGGTTTTGATGTGACAGATGAACCTACCGTTAAAATCCCGCCATCACGAAGCGGAACTATTTTGTTCATTTTATCTTGGTTTTGGGTTCCAAATATATCTTTAGAAATTATATTTGCATTTGAGTCTAGTTTTAAAACTACAAGTGAACCATCAAGCGTATATCCGCCCACAAAATAGCCGTTTTCCGGAGTTTTTGCCACTCCCACCGCTTCACTGAAATTTGGTAAATTTATTGATTTTCTAAGAGTTATGTCTGCTTGATTGTCTACTTTAACTAAGTGAATCAAAGAGCCGTGAGCGCTTGAGAGAGATGAGAGATAATCAAACGCATTTGTATATGTTGCATCTGATTTTGATGAGTTATTTTTATATGTTTTAATAAAACCGACAGCACTAATAGAACGGTCATAATCCTCTGTTACGCCAAGAAGCGCATTGTTGAACGGCTCATCTATGACAATCGAGAAATCGGTTGTTTTTGCATGAAGGCAAAGCGTTAGTAAGATAATTGTTAAGAGATAATGCATATTGCTACTTTTTTACTATAGATGTAGCAAAAAATATTCCTAAATTTATATGAAAAAAATATGAGGTGAGTTGGGCGGTGCAAAAGCACCAAAAAACCTAAGATAGGTTATTAAACACCCGCTTATGGGCATTTAATGAAAGTTATCTTAAATTTTCAAATGGAGCAGTTACAACTGTTTTTCTAGTTACTGTGTATGGAACTAATGCCGCAGCACGAGCTCTTTTGATAACTGTTGCAATCATGTCTTGGTGACGCTTGCAGTTACCAGTTAAACGGCGAGGCATAATTTTGTATCTTTCTGAAAGAGAGAAGCGAAGAGCTCCTACATCTTTATAGTCCATGAAATCTACTTTTGCTTCACAATATTTACAAAATCTTTTTTTGTACTTTCTTCTTTCTGCCATGTTGTTTCCTTTTTTTATCTAATATCTAAAATGGAATTTCATCTTCATCAATGTCGATTACCGGAATAGAGCTGCTGTTAGGCATCTGCTGTCCGCTTGGCTTTTGATAGCTTTGCGGTTTCTGCGGTTGATAGCTAGGCTGCTGATAATCTTGTTGAGCAGGTTGACCTTGTTGAGCCGGATATTCATCCGCTCCGCCTTGGTTACCACCCTTTGAATCTAACATCTGCATAGTTTCAACAACAACAGAGTGCTTAGAGCGTTTCTGTCCGTTTTGATCTACCCATTGATCAAAGTTAAGTCTACCTTCTACTAGGATTTTACTCCCTTTTCTAAGGTATTGGTTGGCAATCTCCGCACTTCTTGCAAAGAATGTAATATCTATAAAGCAAACTTCCTCTTTTTTTTCACCATTGCTGGTAAATTTGCGGCTTGTAGCAATAGAACTAGTTGCTATGCCCATTCCGCCTTGTGAGTATTTAAGTTCAATATCTCTAGTTAAGTTTCCAACCAAAATAACTTTGTTATACATGAATTTTCCTTATTTGTTTAGGCTTTAGCCAATTACTCTGCTGTTTCCTCAGCTACTTCTTCAACTTCTGGAGCTATTTCAATCTCTCTAGTTTTAGTCTCTTCAGCAGGTGATGAAGCTTTTTTATTAGCTTTTAACACTAACTGTTTCCAAGCTGCTACTTCACGATTTGTATCATATTTGATTGTTACAAAACGAAGAAGGTTTTCATTGATACGGAAGCGTCTTTCAATCTCACTAATTGCTGAAGGAGCAATTGAGTAGTAGATTACATAGAAATAACCACGCTCATTTTTGTTGATTGGGTATGCTAATTTTCTCATACCCATAGTGTCTCTAGCAGCTATTTCGCCACCGTTAGAAGTGATAACTTCTTCGATAGCAGTAATGCTAGCTTGAATCTCTTCTGCCGTTAATGTTGGTTTTACGATTACTAGGTTTTCGTAATTTCTCATAGAGTATAATCTCCCTTTGGTATTTTGCCCATCAACCAAATGATGTAAGGCTTTTGTTTCCCTTTCGGATGTATATATATCGAAAAAATTCGATACAAAGAGAAAGGAACGCGGGATTGTATCTAATCTATGCTTAAGCACTAATAATAAATATTGGCAAGAGTCAAAGCTTTTAGTGGATAATATGACTATATGCAATATATATTACTTATTTTATTTTTTTTAGGATATAGTTTTATCAATAATTAATGGATAATAAATGTCAAAAAGAAGAAAAGCCACTCCTAAAAACCACTCAAACATTTTAACTTATATAGCTTGGGGTTTGGCTAGTATTGTGCTTGTTATGGGTTCAATCGCTGTTGGATACTATATAGGATATGATGCTGCAAAAAAAGATTTAGTTAAAAAAGAGCAAGCAAAAGAGCAAAAAAAAGTCTTGGTTACTAAAAAGCTTGAAGAAGCAACTGTAAAAAAAGATGAATTAAATGTAAGCGATAGACTCAAAGAGGTACTAAAAAAAGAGAGTATGCCTGCTCAAGAAAAGAAGGAAATCGAAGAGATAAAGCCGGTTGAAAAGGCTAAAATTACCGAAAAACCCAAAGTCACTGAAAAACCAAAGGTTGTAGAAAAAGCCAAAGCTGTTGAAGAGACCAAAGAAGCAATAGCTGAGTATGAGGATGCTTCGCATGAGGTTGAAGACGCCGTATTGCCAAAACCGCCAAAACGAGAAATTGTAAAAACTTCCACTAAGCCAAAATTAGCCATTATCATTGATGATGTAAGTGTTCAATCGCATGTCAGTGCAATAAAGGGGCTTAACCTTCCTATTACAATGTCTTTTCTGCCACCTAGCAAAATAAGACCGAATTCTCATAATTTGGCGGCTAAAGAGAGTTTTTATATGGTTCACTTGCCTATGGAAGCTATGAATTTTACAAGAGAAGAACCCTTTACACTAAAAACAGATGATTCAGAGAAAACAATATCGCAAAGAATTGTTGAGCTGAAAAAATTATTTCCGCGAGTAGATTACATAAACAATCATACAGGAAGTAAATTTACAGCGAATGAATCTGCTATGAATAAGCTAATATCCACGCTTAAGAGCCAAAATATAACTTTTGTAGATAGCAGAACTACGGCTAATTCGCAAGCACCGAAGATGGCCAAGAAATATGGTGTAAATTATATTGGCAGAGATGTGTTTTTAGACCATCATATGGATAAATCTTACATAATAACACAAATAAAAAAAGCGATTGAAGTGGCTAAATTGCATGGAAGCGCAATAGCCATAGGACACCCGCACGCAAACACAATCGCGGCAATAAGTGAGTCAAAGAGACTTTTTTGTGATGTTGAATTAGTTTTAATAGACAGGCTATAGTAAAATGAATTTAGTTCAGTGCGAAATACCTGAACTGCTCTCTATGAAAAGCTACCCTAAGCAGCTCTTTTACGATGGAAAATTAGATTTGTTAAATAGAGTGAAGATTTCAATTGTAGGAAGCAGAAAACCGACAAAGTATTCTCGAGAACAGATTCAAAAGCTCTCATCATCACTCTCAAAAAACGGAATTTGTGTCGTAAGCGGCGGGGCAATGGGCATAGATGCAACGGCACATACAGGAGCAGGAGCTTCAGAAACAATTGCGGTTTTGCCATGCGGTATAGATTTGCGCTATCCCTTGGTAAATAAAAATTTGTTAAATGATATACAAAAGAGCGGGTTATTGCTTAGTCAGTTCGAGAGTGGATATAGTGCAACACCGTGGAGCTTTGTTGTAAGAAATGAGCTTGTAGTTGCTCTTGGAGAAGTTTTAGTAGTTGGCGAGGCAGATATAAACAGCGGAACTATGAGAAGCGTTGAGTTTGCCCTAAAGATGGGTAAAGAGATTTTTGTACTTCCGCAGCGCTTAGGCGAAAGTAACGCTACAAATCAGCTGGCTAAAGAGCATAAAGCAAAAGTTATTTATGACATAGATGAGTTTGTCGCAAAATTTTCTAAATGTCAAAATATTCAACCGTTAAAAAAGGACGATTTTATAGAGTTTTGCAGTGCAAATCCGACTTACGATGAGGCTTTGGCTAAATTTGGCGCTAAGGTTTTTGAATATGAGTTAAGCGGGAAAATAATAATAGAGAAAGGAAAAATATTTTTATAGGAATAATAGTTATGATATTATTTTTTATTAGAGTATCAAAGGGAAAATCATGACAAACGATACTAAAAAAGTGGATATGCCGATTTATCTTGATTATAACGCCACCACTCCAGTTGACCCAAAAGTGGCAGATATTATGGAGCTGTATTTGCGCAGATATTTTGGCAATCCTTCCTCCGGTCATATCTACGGTGTTCACGCGCATGAGGCAGTAGAGCTTGCCCGCAGCAATCTGGCCTCCTTGATTTGTGCGCAGTCGGATGAGATTATATTTACGAGTTGCGCTACTGAGGCAAACAATCTTGCAATATGCGGCAGTGCTCGCACTATGCGGCATATCGGCAGGCATATTATTACAAGTGCCGTGGAGCATCCATCCGTTGTCCAGCCTTTTTTGCGTCTAAGAGATGAGGGGTGGGATGTGACTATTCTGCCTGTAGACAAGTTTGGAAGGATAGATAGCGCTGAACTTTCCAGCGCCATAAGAGACGATACGGTTTTGGTATCCATTATGCATTCAAATAATGAGGTAGGGACAATCCAGCCCATAGAAGAGATTTCAGAGATAACCAGACGGCATGGAATTTTGCTTCATACGGATGCGTCCCAATCCATAGGTAAAGTAGAGGTATCGGTTGAGTCGCTTGGTGTAGATCTGCTTACTATAGCGGGGCACAAATTTTATGCAAGCAAAGGAGTCGGAGCTCTTTATGTACGCAGAGGTGTTTTAATGGAACCCGTTTTAGTTGGTGCAGGTCATGAGAACGGAATACGCCCGGGAACGGAAAATGTGCCAGGTATTGCAGGTATTGGCGAGGCGGCGCGTATTGCATCGAAACTAGTAAAAAAAGAGTCTTTGCAGTTGCGGCAACTGCGTGATGAGTTGTACTCAAAACTTCTAGAAGCTATCCCAGGGCTTGCTTTGAACGGTCATCCTAAATACAGACTTCCAAACACATTAAGCCTCTCTTTTCCACAAATAAAAGGTAAGGAGCTGCTCGACTACACAAAAGAGAGTATAGCTGCTTCAGTCGGCTCTGCCTGCCATGAAGAGGATGGCGCGATAAGCGGCGTACTAGGAGCAATGGGGCTTTCAAAAAAAGAGGCATTGGGAACGGTGCGCCTCTCTATCGGCAGATTTACAACAAAAGAGGAAATTGCTCATGCCGCTGAAGCGATTATAGCTGCTTGGCGGGAACTATCCAAGACTCAAATATTGTGCTAATGACTTTTTACAACAACTTTTAACATTTTTATGTTGATAACTATAAGTCTTACAAACTGCCAGATTAGGCAACTTCTCATGTATTGCACATAGGACCCTGCTAACATCGTGTTAAAAGTTTTGTCGTCATACGGTTTGATTGTTTGTTCTATTTTCTTCATTTCTTATCCTTTTTATTCCGGAATTTTTGTCCAGCCGAATTTTAGTTTTGCTTTATACAAAAATAGATGGTGTAAAATATGTTTTACCCAGTGTGCCGCAAGTCCAATCTCTCCGAAAGAGTACTCAAGGTCGCGCCCTGTTCCAGGGTATCTCTTGTAGTCGGGAACAATGGGGTAGACAGTAAGCGCCATCGCCGTACCTGAAAAAAAGCCACTTCCCGTGCTTGCTATGCAGGCTGAACCCATATGCGCCATTGATGCTTCATGTGTCGGTTTGTCAGATTTGCCATTTATCATGTCGCATATGGAGTGGGCGACGGCTTTTCCTATGATACCGCTTGGCATACCCGTTCTTGGCGGTGCAGGTGAGATGGGTGTTTTGCTGGGTGATAGTGCCGGTTTTGATATCGCATGAGGCGGAGCAAATGCGATTCCAACTGCAAAAATATTACCATATTCTGGAGATTGGTAGGTTTTTGGCCAATCATCTGCATCCCACTCCTCAAAAGGCTTTTGCGTATAATTTGCATCTACTTTTAAAAAGCCGTTTGGAGCAAAAAGCCTTGAGGTTATATCCTCTCCTGTTCTGCTATATGCTTTTAACCCGACACCGCAAAACGGAGGAAGAAGCATAGAGAAGTCAAACTCCTCTTCTCCCGTTGTCCCGTCAAGAAGCTCATAGTGAACACTGCCCGCTTCGATTTTATTTACATGGGCGCCAACTATCCAGTCCACGCCTCTTTCTACAAAGAGAGATTCTGTCATGATTTTGCTTGGAATTATATATCCTCTGCTTTTGATATGTGCACCGGCTACGCCGAAATCTCCCAAAAATCTTTCATTGGATATCCACTTTATTTGAGCATTTTCTCTAACGCCTCGTCTTCTTAAAACGCTCTCTATGTTTAAAATATACTCAAACGCCGCCCCTTGACAAGTGCATGTGCCGTGTCCGGTGCCGACAAGAATCTTCTGCTTTTCGCCGTTTTTTAGCTTTTTGATGATTTTTTCAAGCTCTTTGCTAGCGTGCACTGCATGATCTTCCGTGCAGACAGAAACGGTATATCCTTCATCCGGTCCTAATCCTTCTGTGGCGTTAAAGTTGAGTTTTGGTCCCGTGGCGTTGATAAGATAGTCATACTCTATCTCAGCTTTTTCTCCATTTCTCTCTTCGTTTGTGTACTCTACCGTTACAAATGGATTTGGATTGTTTTCATCTCCGTCCGGATGAATAGAGAGGGCTCTTGCTTGCTCATAAACAATTTCTGCTTTTGAGTAGACCGGGGCTAAATCAAATACAACATCTTCCTTGCGCATATCACCAACGCCCACCCAAATATTGGACGGTATCCAGTTCCATTGACTGTTTGGTGTAATGACAATCACATCATGCTCTTTGCCTAGCCACTCTCTGGCAAATGTTGCAGCCGTATGTCCAGAAACACCGCCGCCCAAAACTACAAGTCGCGCCATAATAAATCCTTTGCTGTTTGAAAAGTTAAAATTGAGTATTACGGCAAGGTCATAATTATACGACAAGCTTGATTTAAAACCCAATTTAGTACTTTCCTATTTAGCTAATTTGGAAACTACTTAAGTGAATATTATAACTTTTTTATCAGATTGTCAAGGAAGTTTATGCCAGATATGCAATTAGAGATAAAATATTTAATGTAGAAAGAGAGTGAAAAAATGTTTTTTCGGCATTTTTTTAAAAATAGTTAGTAACAGAGTAGTAAAATTATAGTATCAGCATCGCATCGCCGTAAGAGTAGAATCTATATCTGTTTTCAATGGCTATTTTATAGAGCTCCTGAGCTTTTTCTAAGCCTACAAAAGAGGCTACAAGCATTAAAAGTGTTGATTTTGGCAAATGAAAATTTGTAAGAAGATGGTTTACTCTTAATGGCTTGTTGTTTGGATGCAAGAAAATATTTGCTTCCCCTTTTTGCAATGCTTTGTTTCTTGTATAAAACTCTATCGTTCTTGTAGAGGTAGTTCCTACGCTAAGAATTGGCATGTCAGAATCTAGAAGCTCTTTTGCTTCATTAGAGATGTCGTAATACTCAGAGTGCATCGGATGGTTTGTTATTATTTCACACTCGACAGGCTTAAAAGTTCCGCTTCCGACATGCAGGGTTAAAAAGGCATGAGAAAATTTAGAACATACTCTTTTGTGCTGCTCTTGCGTAAAATGGAGTGAAGCGGTTGGCGCCGCAACAGCGCCCTCTTTAAGTGCAAATACGCTTTGGTACTCGCTCTCGTCTTCTTTGTTATCTTCTCTTTGAATGTAGGGAGGAAGCGGCACATGTCCGATTTTATCTATAATTGGCAGTATCTCTTCAAAACGCAACTTCTCTTTTAGTTCCCAAGCTGGAGCTTGGGAACTAGGAGTAGATGAGTAAAAATTTACTATTCTGCTTCCGTCTTCATGCAACTCTTTTACCTCTGCAACTAGATTCATATCAAAATCTTTGGACTCTTCACCGAAGAAAATCTTTGTGCCGATTTTCATTTTGCCTCTGATATATACATTAACATCATAAGCATTTAGGGCTTTGTTGATTAAAAGCTCTATATTTGCGCCGCTCTCTTTTTTACCAAAGAGCCTTGCTTTTATAACTTTTGTATCATTGAAGATTATTGCGCAATTTTGAGGGATAAACTCCTCAAGATTAGAAAAAAGTGAGTGCGTGATTTCATCTCTGTTTCTATTATAAACAAGAAGTTTTGCACTGTCTCTCGGAGAGGCGGGATGAGTAGCTATGAGCTCTTGGGGAAGCGTAAAATCATAGCTAGATGTGAGCAGCACATTGGCACTCACATTAACTCTCTATTTTTTTGATATCGTTATCAATCTCTTCATCTTCATCATCAGCTTCTTCTTCAAGCGGAGGGGCAGGATTTACGGCTCTAACGATTAAGATGGAGACGGCATATAGAAAAATCAACGGAATTGCCATAAGAAGCTGAGTTAAAACATCAGGAGGAGTAAGAATTGCCGCAACTATAAAAATAATTACAATAGCATATCTAAAAAAATCTATCATATTTCTATCGTTTATCATACCAAGAAGCGCCAAAGTATAGGCAAAAACAGGCAGTTCAAAAGCAATTCCAAAACCAAATAAAATCTTTGTAAAAAAGCCGACATACTCTTCTATATTTATAAGCGGAGTAAATTTAAAACTACCGAATTCTATGAGAAACGCAAACCCCAGAGGAGTAACAAAATAGTAGGCAAACAAGACGCCCACAGCAAACATTATTGTTCCGCCGAGAATAAAAGGGATAACCATTTTTTTCTCGTTCGCATAGAGCGCCGGAGCTATAAATGCCCATATTTGAGCAAGAATGATAGGCATAGAACCTAGGATTGCTGCAAAAAATGAGACTTTAAGGGCTACAAAAAATGCTCCGCCGACTTGATTTGTCGTAACCATTCCTTCAGCGGCGTTAACGGAAATTTTACCAACTTCCAGAAGAGCTGTTTTTAAAGGTGCGACTATCCATGCCAAAAGCGGTTCGTGGAAGTAGAACATAACAAAAAACATTACAATAAGAGTGCCGACAGATATTGCCAACCTTTTTCTTAGTTCAATTAAGTGCGGTCTTATCTCATCAAACATTTTTAGAGTCTTCTTCTATTTTTTTTGCTGGCTGCACGGTATCGCTCTTTTTAAATGTTACCTCTTGGGGCTTGTTTTCCGGTTTGATTGTCTGTTTTGGTCCATCAAACAGCTCCTCATACGAAAAAGAGTCATCTTCTAGTGTTGTAAGTTTTGCTGCCATTTTTTTAATGTCTGTTGCACTTCTTACTTGGTTTGTAGCATCTGTAAGCTCTTTTTTGTATGCCAAAGCTTCTTCTTTCATGCTTTTGACATTCATCTCTTCTTCAAAACTATCTTTCATATTGCCAATAACTTCTTTAGTGCTTTTAAAAAACTTTGCTATTTGAACCATTGTGCTTGGAAGTTTATCCGGACCAAGAAATAAAATAGCAATTACGGCGATGACAAGTATTTCAGTAAAACCCATACCAAACATAAAAAATCCTTAAATTATAATGAACGGAGATTTTAACTAAAAAATAATTAATTTATGATATAAAGAGTGCAATCTCATCTGCTAAAAGATAGTTGTTGTTATAAAAAGTATCATTTTTTATTATTAATTTTTTTTCTTTAACCAAAAGCTCTGCCTTTTTTAACTCATCTTTATTTAAAATAGTTTTTGGTACTCCGACACAAGAACGCAGCCCTAAAAAAATCTGTTCCATCTTTTTATCTTCAGGGGTAAGCGATTCTATTTTGATATTGAGCGGATTGTTTATGTACTCTTCAACGCTGTTTGTCGGATAGTATCTCTCTAGGTTTAGTTTGCCGACGGCTCCGCTGCCTAAACCTATGTAATCTTTGTACTCCCAATAGCCAAGGTTATGTCTGCTTCTATAAGAGCCAAAGTTGCTTATCTCATACTGTTTAAAACCAAAATCAGTTATTTTTTTAAAGAGCCATGAGGTAAGTGTAATTTTTTCTTTTGACATATGAGGTTTTAACTCAAACGGTGTACCCTCTTCGATGGTAAGAGCATAAGCGCTTAAGTGGTTTATAGGCAGAGAAAAAGCAGTTTGAATGTCGCTATCTAAAAGCTCTTTTGTATCGCCAAATGTTGCATAAATCAAATCTAGAGATAAATTTTCAAATCCTATTTTTTTTGCATTTAAAATTGCCTCTTTTGCTTGAAGAGCCGTGTGAGCACGATTTAAAAGTTTAAGTTTATCTTTGTTAAAGCTCTGAACTCCAAAACTTATGCGGTTTACTCCAAGATTAAACATTCCGCTAAGCCACTCTTTCGTGGCACTGTTAGGGTTTGCTTCACTTGTTATCTCGATATTTTCGCCCAGATACGGTTTTAACATCTCAAAAATTTTTTCATACAGTTTTGGCGAGACGGTAGATGGAGTTCCGCCGCCGATAAAGAGCGACTCTATCATTTTGGGAGCAACATTAAACCTCTTTAGCTCAAACTCAAGCTGGATTAGCAAAGCATCCATGTAGTGCTCTTTTAAATGAAACTTATCCACATAGGAGTTAAAGGCGCAGTAGGAGCACTTGGAGTCACAAAAAGGGATATGAATGTAAAGTAACAAATCTGCTCTCCTGCTCTAAAAGTGGCATTATAGCTATATTTTTCTTTTTAATTAACTTGGTTAATATTAATTAAAGTTATATGTGATAAAGTTATGTCAATTTAATTTATGGGTAGTGTGCTTTTGAATAATTTAGATAAAGTCAGTGAGTGTTTAGCAGAGTTAGAAAAGCTATATGCCGTAGGTGACGAAGAGCAGAAGAGTTTTATAGCTTCGGCTTTTGATAATATTTTAAATTGCAGTGAAATTACGCATAACGGTTTAAATCTTAAAAAAATAGAAAAAGTGACAAACCTTCCAAACAGAGAATCTCTAATGAGAGACATCTCTCATCTGAAAAATGAAGCCATGCTGATTATAATTCATATGAACCAGATAGAAGCAATAAAACAGCTTTACGGTTTTGAAATTGCAAAAAAAGTCATTGTTGACAAGAGCGAAAAGTTAAATCATCTTGTTAAAGAAACAGAGGCTTCTCTATATAGTATAAATCTTCAAAAATTCGCAATTCTTGTAAGAGAGAGAATATTTTTTGACAAATATCTCTCAATTTTGCAGTTTTCTATTTTTAACAACATGGAGAGCTGTACATACTGCGGTGATGACGGAGAAGATATAATAACCAATTTTACAGCCGGAGTTGCCTATGGAGCTGAACATCTTCACCATACGGCAAATGTCGCTCTTCAAGATGCAATGATATCAAAAGAGAACTATAAGATATATGACAACCCTCCAAAATGTACTATTCTAAAAAAGATGACGCTAAATAAGCATAAAGTCTATAAAGATGCTTTGCATGAGGGGTATGTTGTTCCATACTTTCAGCCTATAATTGACTCAAGAGACGATTCGGTAATGAAATATGAGGCACTTGCCCGATTGTTGCTTCCAGATGGCACAATAGTAGCCCCTTATCACTTTTTAAATGTAGCGCTAGAGGATAAAACCTTTGAATTTTTTACAAGACAGATGATGCAAAAAGTTTTTAATATTTATGATAAAACTTCCGCAGAAATATCTATGAATCTGACCTATGAAAACATAAAGTCAAAAACGATGCTTGAGTATATAAAAAATAGGCTTGAGAAGTATGGCGGAGATAGAATCACTTTTGAGATAGTTGAAACCGAAGAGATTGACGATTATGAAGTGGTTGAGAATTTTATTTTAATGATTAAGGAGTACGGATGTAAAATCTCAATAGATGATTTTGGGTCCGGCTACTCAAATTTTACAAACATAATAAAGTTAAATATTGATTTTATCAAGATTGACGGCTTGCTGATAACAAAATTGCTTAGTGATGAAAAAGCAAGATTGATGATTCAAGGACTTATTCATTTTGCAAAAAATATAAATATAAAAACCATTGCAGAGTTTGTGAGTTCAAAAGAGCTCTCGGATTGTGTTAAAGAGTTAGGCGTAGATTATATACAAGGCTACTATTACGGTGAGCCGAGAGACGCTGAATTTTATAATCTTGTATAAAATATCAGCGTAGCTTTTACTATTTTGAGAGATTATTTAGCGTATTGATAATTTCATCCATTTTGTTGCTAATCAAGCTGATTTCATCAGAAATATCATTAACTTCATCGGCATTTTTGTTTAGCGCATCAGAACTCTCAGAGATAGATTGAATCAAAACATTTGTAGTAGCCGAAGTCTCAGCCAAACTTTTTTGAGTTCTCTCGGCAAGCTTGCGAACTTCATCGGCAACAACCGCAAATCCTCTTCCGTGTTCACCTGCTCTTGCCGCTTCTATTGCCGCATTTAGTGCCAAAAGATTTGTCTGTTCAGCTATATCGCCTATTGTTGCTAAAATTGTTTTTGTCTCATTTGCATTAATCACCAGAGTTTGAAGGTTGTTAACCATCTCATTCTCTTTTTGGGAAACATTGTGAATTCTCTCGACAGCAGTGCCAATCATATTTTTTAACTCTTTTATCGTAGTGTGAGTAATTTTTGAGATTGTTTCGTTGAGTTTGCTTGAAGATTCAACTATGGTGTCTTGATGTTCTTTGTTCTCTTTTTCCATATCTTCAAGCGCTTGACCGAGTGAGTTTATATTTGTTAACAGCTCAGCCATTTTAGCTTCTACGGTTATTTCGCTTCTTGTAGAAAATGAGCCTTGTGAAAATTTTTGAAGTGTATGGATTGCGTTATCTATGTTTTTTTCACTAGAGCCCAGCATGTTGTTAAGAGAGTTTCTAAGTACATGCACATATGGAGTTTTTGAATCTGCCTGCACTCTGCATGAGTAGTGACCTTTTGAAACTTTATCTGTAAGAAGAACCATCTCTCCGGCAACTTTTGTATCATCCAAAATAGTTTTGTTATATTTGGCTACAACACCGTTAATCTCTTTTAAAAGCTCATCTGTAGTCGACTCGTTTATAGTGATTTTATTTCTTTTAAACTCAACAAGCTCCTCAAATTCAGCAATAATTTTGCTGATTTGCGGAGATTTTTTTGAAGAGATTATTTGTGTAGCCACAACTGCTCCAAGAGCAACAAGAGCTAGTAATGTGTGCAGTATGTTTGAGTCACTTAAAAAAAATGAAGCGATTAAAATTGCAAAAACAACCGCCAAGATAATGTTGCTTACTAAAGAAGCTTTGCTCTGTATATTATTCATATTAAATCCTATCTTAATGTTTTATATAACTCTTGAGCTTCTTGAATCTCTTGAGTTGATGGTTTTCTTCTGCATGAAATATATGTCTGCTCTTTTCTGGTCTCATCATACATCGGATACACCGTCGCATAAACCCAGTAAAAACCGCCGTCTTTAGTGCTGTTTTTTACATAGCCGCTCCAGATTTTGCCGCTCTTTACGGTATCCCATAAATCTTTAAATGCAACTTTTGGCATATCTCTGTGGCGAACAATGCTGTGAGGCTTGCCAACCAGCTCTTCAATAGCGTATCCGGCAATTTTACAAAAATCATCATTGGCAAAAAGTATAATGCCTTTTGCATCTGTTTGTGACACTAAAAAATCATCACTCTTTAAAACATACTCTTTCATTTATTTCTCTTTTTTTAAAAATGTCACAATTGTAACACATTATAAATAATATTTAACTCAATATTAGTTTATTTTAATAGCATCTTTTGTATAATCGCATCAATATTATATGAAGTGAAATTATGAGTAAAAAAGATTTATACCGCCCTAATGTCGCGATGATAATAGTTTCAAACAACTATCCAAGTAAAAAAGAGATTTTTTTAGCTCAGAGAAATGATTTGCTCGATGTTTGGCAATTTCCTCAAGGCGGGATAGATGAAGGAGAAGAGGTCAAAGAGGCTCTTTTTCGTGAACTTTTAGAAGAGATAGGTACTGATGAAGTTGAGGTTATAGCTGAGTTTCCTGAGTGGATATCTTATGATTTTCCTCCAAGAATTGCAGAGACTATGAGACCTTTTATCGGGCAGACACAAAGATATTTTTTGGTTAAGCTGCAAGAGAATGCAATAATAAATATAGAAACCGAAAAACCTGAGTTTTGTGACTATAAATTTGTAACTGCAGATGAAGTTTTATATTTGAGTGCCAGTTTTAAAAAAGATGTTTATGAGAGTGTGATAAATTATTTCAAAAAAGAGGGATTATTGTAGATGTTAATAGTTCAAAAATTTGGCGGAACAAGCGTCGGTGATTTGGAGCGCATACAAAATGTGGCAAATCGGGTAGTAAAAACAAAAAAAGCCGGAAATGATGTTGTAGTCGTAGTTTCAGCTATGAGCGGAGAGACAAATAAGCTTGTCGCTTACGCTGAACACTTTTCAAAAAATCCCTCTCGCGCAGAGGTTGATATGCTTCTTAGCTCCGGAGAGAGGGTAACTGCTTCTCTTTTGGCAATTGCTTTGAGTGAGATGGGGTTTCCTGCGGTATCAATGACAGGAAGAAAAGCAGGCATAGTCACCGACAATATCCATACAAAAGCCCGTATAGAGGTAATAAATCCTATTGCCATGAATGAAGCCATAGCAGAGGGCAAAATAGTGGTAGTTGCAGGTTTTCAGGGTGTGTCTCAAGATGGAAATGTAACTACGCTTGGTCGCGGAGGAAGTGATTTAAGCGCTGTTGCAATCGCCGGAGCGATTAAAGCTGATTTGTGTGAAATATACACGGATGTCAGCGGAATTTTTACAACTGACCCGCGCATTGAGCCAAAAGCAAAAAAATTAGAACATATCTCTTATGATGAGATGTTGGAATTGGCAAGTTTAGGTGCAAAAGTACTTCAAAACCGCTCGGTAGAATTAGCAAAAAAATTAAATGTAAATCTAGTAACAAGAACAAGCTTTTCAGATGAAGAGGGAACATTAATAACTAAGGAAGAAAATATCATGGAAAAACCGTTAGTAAGTGGAATTGCGTTGGATAAAAATCAGGCTCGCGTATCATTGGTAGGAGTAAAAGACAGACCGGGAATAGCGTCGGATATATTTACTAAACTCTCAGACAACAATGTAAATATCGATATGATTATTCAAAATGTAGGGCATGACGGCAAAGCAAATATAGATTTTACAGTTCCTGTTAGTGATTTAAACGATGCTAAAGCCGTAATGGACAGTTTTGTAAAAGAGTCTGAGGTTGACGAAGTATCTTATGATGAAAACATCTGTAAAGTTTCAATTGTCGGTGTCGGTATGAAATCTCATACAGGCGTTGCTGCAAAAGCATTCTCAACAATGGCTAGCGAAAATATAAATATAAATATGATTTCAACTTCAGAGATAAAAATATCTATGATAATAGCTGAAAAATATGCAGAGCTGGCAGTTAGAGCTCTTCACAATGCTTACGAGTTAGATAAGTAATCTTATGCAGGAATTTGCTCAATGGAGCTTGGATGCCATCAGAGAAGAGGGCGGTTGTTTTAGTTGGCTGGAAGAGCAGCGCTTCGACTGGACAACGACAACATCTCAAGCGCTGGAACAGATACTAGACGGTAAAACGATTATCCTCATTACCGATGAGAAGAGAAAATGGCTTGAGACATATATTCTTGACTTTTTAAACTCTTCAAAGATGGATCGTCCACTGCTTCCAATAATAAGCATAGACAGTATGTATAAGCACTACAACAGCGTCAGTGGCGGAGAGATGATTGATGTGGTTGAAGATATGATATCTTTGGCACATAAAGATGAGTACTTTTTTTGGTACATCGGCAGAGGCAATGACAAGAGAGCCGACATAGCCAAAAGAAAAGATACAAGTTATTTTTGGATTTTTGATGAGGATTATTTAAACGCATTCAATCTAAAATCTTACGATAAAGCATTAGACATAAAATTACTGCAACTTTACCGCCTTTTTGACGCATCTCTAAATGCGGCGATGTTTGGAGAAGTTGATGTTAGCGTATGATTTCAAAAAGAGCCATATTGTAATCTCTACAAACATAGAAGCAGAGTTTGAGAGATTAAAAGAAGAGTTAAAACCAAGCAGGGTTGTAGGTTTTATAGAAGATGAGTTTAAAATAGAGCATGCAAAAGCTGTTGTTGCAGAATCTTACATCAGTGAATCACAAATAAAATATATAATTTTGGGTGCAAATAATTTTAACTCAATTTCTCAAAATTCGCTCCTTAAAGCATTAGAAGAGCCTCCTAGAAACATAGAGTTTATAATCATATCGCCGACAAAATCAAACCTGCTTCCTACCGTTCGTTCTCGTTTGCCGATTTTTAAGGGTGAAACAGTGCATACCACCCAAGAGATTAGCTTAAATCTTTCCAAAATAAACTATGCAGAGGTTTTTGAGTTTTTAAAAACAAATGCAAGAGCTAAAAAAAATGAGGCAAAAGATTTAATAGAAGCACTTTATCACAGAGCAACGGTTATAGAAAAACTTATATTGACTACCTCACAACTAGAAAATTTTGACAAAGCCTATAGGTTGTTGGAGTTAAACTCAAGACCACAAAGCGTTTTGGCCATGATAATTATGAGCTTTGCAGGAGAAAAAAGTGCTTCTTGAACTATTATCAAACAATATAAATATAGAAAAATATTTAAAGGAGTTGGGCGTTGATAGTGGCGGAGTCGGTATCTTAGCTTCAAAAGCAACGCACCATACTATCTACATAAGAGAGTTGCATGTCGGTGGAGCAAATATTTTAAAACAAGATGCGCTTAGCATCGGGGCAGATTTGGCAGTGCCTCGCGGAACAGTCGTCGCAAAAACCCCATATGTAGATTGCATACTTGTTGCCACTTCAAGACAGCTGCAGACGCTTAGCAAAAAGGAGCTTCTCCAACCTTTTGGCTTAAAAGAGGTGGCTAAAAAACTCCAAGATATTTTAAAAGCTAAAAAACCCTCAACCGTTGAGATAATGGGCGTTATAAATGCGAATGACGACAGCTTCTTTGCAGCTTCAAGATTTAAAGAGGCCGGCGTTATAGAAGCGATACAAAAGATGATAGAAGATGGAGCGAGCATCATAGATATCGGTGGAGTTTCATCTGCTCCTTCCTCTCCCTATGTAGATAAAGATGAAGAGCTGAGAAGAGTAAGACCGATATTTGAGATAATTAAAAAAGAGAAGTTTTACAACAAAGTAAAATTTAGCATAGATAGTTCTGAGCCTGATGTAATATCATGCGCCCTAAAGAGCGGATTTGAGATTGTCAACGATATTACCGGACTTGCAAACGATGCGGTATCAAGACTTTGTGCGAGCAACGGTGCCAGAGCTGTTATTATGCATATGCAGGGAACTCCTCAAACGATGCAGGATAAACCGGAGTATGAAAATATTTTGAGCGATGTTTACTCTTTTTTTCAGCAGAGAATTATTAGAGCAGAGTCATTGGGCGTAAAAGATATAGTTTTGGATGTCGGAATCGGGTTTGGAAAAACTCTAGAACATAATCTGATGCTGATAAAACATTTAGAACACTTTTTAACGCTTGGAAAACCTATCCTCATAGGTGCTTCAAGAAAGTCAATGATAGATAAAATTTCACCCTCATCTGTTGATGATAGACTTGCCGGAACTTTAGCACTCCATTTGGAAGCCCTAAGAAACGGAGCGTCAATCATTAGAGCTCATGATGTAAAAGAGCATGTTCAAGCTTTAAAAATTCAAAAAGCATTAAACGCTATTTAAAAAGGACTAAAGTATGATTTTTCCGGTAATAGGAAGCATAGCAACAACATCAGTTGTGTCAATAGAGATAAACAATACAATCTCTAGCGCTATAAAAAAGATGTTTGAACACGAGCATAGAAACATAGTTATTATAGATGATAATGTTTATCGCATCTTAAGGGTTTCAGATATTTTGAATATAAAAGCCAAAAAAATAGATTTAAACAGCTCTCTGAAAAATTTAGAACTCTTAGAGATACCGACGCTAAACAGAGATAAAAATATTTTACATACGCTAGAGTATTTAAGCTGTGAAGTAGAGTATATATGCGCTACCAATGATGACGGCTCGCTGTATGGATTAATCTCTCATACTGACATTATAAGCAGCATTGACCCCGATACTCTTATGGACAATTTTTGCCTTCTTGATTTTTTAAAACTTAGCAGAAGAACAAAATGGATAGGAAAAGATGTAAAAACAACAGATTTACTTTATGAAATGGCCAAAAATTCATTTGAGAGTGTAATAGTTATTGATGATTTTACACCGATAGGTATATTTACTACTAAAGATGTTTTAAAAGTTATTGAAAAAAATGAAGATTTAAATTTGCCGATTAGCAGATATATGTCAACACCTGTTGAAACAATAAGTAAAAATTGCTCCGTCAAAGAGGCTTTGGATTTTTTAAAACAAAAACATTATAAAAGAGTTGTAGTCGTTGATGATGACGGAAAAATGTCAGGAGTAATTTCACAAAAAGAGTTAATCGCCACAACATACTCCAGATGGGCTGTTTTAACAAAAGAGTATCAGCATGAGCTTAGTGAGATTAATACAGCTTTGGTAAAGAAAAATATAAAATACAAAGAGATAGCATCCAGAGACCCATTGACAAAACTCTACAATCGCTATAAATTCACCGAGCTTTATAAATCATCATTTGAAGCTATGATTGAGGGTGAACATAAAATGTCGCTGATAATGGTGGATATAGATAATTTTAAAAAAATCAATGATACATATGGACACAATGTCGGAGATGATGTGATAGTCCAAATCTCTCAAACTCTGATAAAAAATTTAAGAAATATAGATATTGTATGTAGATGGGGCGGTGAAGAGTTTGTTATACTGCTCACGAGTGCAGGTATAAATAACGCAACTATATTGGCGGAAAAATTAAGAAAATATATAGAAGAGCTGGAGATAAATAGTGTCGGAAAAATCAGTGCCAGCTTTGGAGTTTGTCAAATTAATGAAGAAGATGATTTAAAGAGTGCCGTAAATAGAGCAGATGAGGCGCTATATCTGGCAAAAAAATCTGGCAAAAATTGTGTTAAACAGCAAATTAAATAGATTTTTTAAAAAGTAGCCGGTGCGATATAGTTGCCATTCACAAAGCGACAGCCGTGACCTTTTGGAAATAGTTTATTAGAGTCTATCCAGTGTTCGTCTCCATGATTCTTTACCGGAAAATGAACTTTTACGGATGAACCTTTGGTTTCAATTATTTGACCACAATTAGTCTCAACCCCGCTTTTTAGAGTTTTTCTAAATTTTTCAACATTTTTTGTAAAATTTTGCATAGCTCTATGCTCCATCTTTTCTAACTCTGAGGTCTCTTTTTCTAGCTGTTTTTCGCGTATTTGAGTTCTTTGCTCATTAGCTTTTGCTAATCGCTCCTCTTCTTTTCTCTTTTTCTCTTCTTCAATATTTTTCTTTTCTATCATAGCATCACGGTTTTGTATAGCCAGTGTAATAAGCTGATGCGCATCTTTAAGGTATGCGTATTTTTCTATAAATGCACTAAAATCTTCGATTGTCTTTGCTTGGCGAAACGAGTGTTCGCTCTCTTCATATTCAAAAATATTTTTTTTGCTCTCAATGGCGCTAAGGAGGTTGGTTTCTTTTACAGCTTTATCGATTAATTTTTCATCGATAAATTTATATTTAGGAGCAGCTGACTTGAAATTTATAAAGCTAAAAATGTTTTTATCAGGAAAAATAGTTGACAAAGTGCTTGTACACGGAGTGTAGTTATCTATACTGTTGAAATTGTTGCAAGTATATTTGGAGAGATTGTAATTAATATTTGTTTTTTCAAAATATGGGTGAATCTCGCTGTAAGATTCATTGACTCTAAGAATCTCTTGATTTGCCTTTGCTCTGTTTTCTATCGGTGTATCTTTTATATCAACTATTTTCCAAATATTGTTATTTTTTTCAACCAATACAAAATAGTACCCGCTTTTACTGACATATTTGCTCGTAGATATAGGCTTTATGTTGCTCTTTAGGGGAGTGCTTAATAAATCTTGTTTTGATGAGCTGCATCCAGAGAACAGCAGAGATAGGGTAATGGCATAAACAGCGTATTTGTAAAACACAAGATTCCTTCGTATATTTTAATAAAACTCCCACACATTTTTGTGTGAGAGGGGATTTTTTTACTCTATTTCAGCGTCGATTACATCATCGTCGCTTTTTTTCTTTGAAGCATCAGCACTTCCTGCTTCGCCGCTTTGCTCTTTTTTATACATCTGCTCCGCCATTTTATGACTAGCTTCTGTTAAAGTTTTTACTTTTGCTTCAATCTGCTCTTTAGTTGCATTTGTATCTTTTAGAACTTCTTTAAGCTCAGTTATAGAAGTTTCAATTTTTGCTTTCTCTTCAGCACTGATTTTATCACCTATTTCGCCTAAAGATTTTTCAGTTTGTGCAATTAGAGCGTCAGCTTGATTTTTAAGTTCAACAAGCTCTTTTCTTTTTGAGTCTTCAGCTTTGTGAAGTTCTGCATCTTTAACCATTTTGTTAATCTCATCTTCGCTTAGTCCAGAAGAACCGCTGATAGTGATTGACTGAGATTTGCCTGTACCTTTGTCGGTTGAGCTGACAGTTAAAATACCGTTCGCGTCTATGTCAAAAGTAACTTCAATTTGTGGCACGCCTCTTGGAGCAGCTGCGATATTTCCCAGTTCAAAAAGACCTAAAGATTTGTTGTCTTTTGCAAACTCTCTCTCACCTTGAACAACTGAGATGCTAACAGCCGGCTGGTTGTCTTCAGCAGTTGAGAAGATTTGAGATTTTTTAACAGGGATTGTTGTCCCTTTTTCGATTATCTTAGTAGCAACACCGCCTAAAGTCTCAATTCCTAGTGAAAGCGGAGTAACATCAAGTAGAAGTACATCTTTAACATCTCCTCTTAAAACACCGCCTTGGATTGCCGCACCCGCTGCAACAACTTCGTCAGGATTTACGCTTTTGTTTAAAGTTTTACCGCCAAAGTAGTCGGAGACCATTTTTTGAGCAAGAGGAACACGAATCGAACCACCAACCATGATAATCTCTTTAATAGCGTTGTTGTCAAGCCCTGACTCTTTCATAGCAGTTTTGATGTGGTCGATAGTCTCTTTTATAAGAGTCTCAATCATACCCTCAAACTTAGCACGAGTAAGCTTGATAACAAGGTGTTGAGGTCCAGCTTCTGTCATAGTGATAAACGGCAGGTTAATCTCTGTTTCAGTTGAACTTGAAAGCTCTTTTTTAGCATTCTCAGCAGCATCTTTAAGTCTTTGAAGAGCCATTTTGTCATTTTTAAGATCAATACCGTGTGTATTTTTGAACTCACTGTTTAAGTAATCAACAATCTTATTATCAAAATCGTCTCCGCCTAAAAACGCATTTCCGTCAGTTGATAGAACTTCAAAAGTACCCTCGCTAATCTCTAAAACAGTAACATCAAATGTTCCGCCCCCAAGGTCATAAACAAGCACATTTTCATCGTTTTTGCTATCTAGTCCATATGCAAGTGCAGAAGCAGTCGGCTCGTTGATGATACGAAGAACATTAAGTCCTGCGATTGTTCCAGCATCTTTTGTAGCTTTTCTTTGTGCATCGTTGAAGTATGCAGGAACTGTAATAACTGCGTCAGTTACAGTAGAACCAAGGTAAGCTTCAGCGTCTTCTTTAAGCTTGCTTAGAATCTTAGCCGAAATCTCTTGCGGAGTGTATATTTTACCCGCAACGTCAACAGCCGCCATACCGTCTTTGTTTACGATGTTGTAAGTTACCTTGTCGTGAGCAGCTTTTGCATTCTCTTCATTCATCATAAGACCCATAATTCTCTTGATAGAAGAGATAGTCTTGTGCGGGTTTGTGATTGCTTGTCGTTTCGCAGGGTCGCCTACTAAAACCTCACCTTTGTCCGTAAAAGCAACTATTGAAGGAGTTGTATTTTTACCCTCTTTGTTTGGGATGATTTTTGCCTCACCGCCCTCATAAACCGCAACACATGAATTTGTTGTTCCTAAATCTATACCGATTACTTTGCTCATTTTTTATTCCTTAATTTGATTTTATTTCATAAAATAAAATGAAGGAAACCTCCATCTTATTTGTCGCAAAAGAAACAAGTCCCTTTTGCTTTCGCTAGCCGCTAAGGCACTGAAGTTAAACACTTTCGTGTTAGAATTTTTCTGTTTTAAATAATTTCTATAATGTGAACGATTCTGCAACCGAAGGGTCAAAGCTTTAGCTTTGGGGCACCCGCGGTGAAGCCTAAGAGAACATATAGAAAATTATGTAAAACTATATGAACGAATGTTAATTCGCTACTACTACCATCGCTTCACGCAACGGTCTCTCTTTATACTTATAACCTGTTTGAAATGTTTGAACTATCTGTCCGCTCTCCACAGTATCGCTATCTACACTCTGTATAGCATTGTGAATATTCGGGTCAAAAGGCTCATTGTGAGAAACCATTGTTACACCATGTTTTTCTAAAGCGGTCGTGAGCTGCTTTAGCGTAAGCTCGATACCCTCTTTTAATTTTTGTTGGTGTTCTGTCGGGTCTATTACATTTGATGTGGAAGAGAGCGCCATTTGAAGCGCATCCATAACAGGAATCATATCTTTGGCAAATTTCTCGTTTGCGTACTCGACCGCCGTGTATTTCTCTTTTTCCAATCTTTTTTTGATATTATCAAAATCTGCATGAACACGAGCATACTTATCTTTTAGAGAAGCCAGTTCCTCCTGCAGCAGGTTGAACTCATTCTCAACAGCTTCAGCTTCCGCAGCAGCTTCGCATGTCTCCACACTCTCCTCTTTGTTTACAAGAGGCTCACTTTGAAGTTCTTCTTTGTTTTCTTTTGACATAGCTGTTAAATTACTCCTTATCTAAAAAGATGACATAATTATACATATTGAGTGTAACAATGTCAAGTGAAAGTTAAATTTTTTTTGTTAATAAAGTTGAGCCTGATAATATCAACTATTAATCTATTAAAAAACTTTTACTATTCCCTTCTTATATAGTATCATTATAAAACAAATTTATTGGAGATATTAATGAAATATTTAGCTTTAGTTGGCGCTATATTGGCAGTATTAGCGGTAGCTATATTCGTAGTTGCCTTTACACCGCTTGGTAACAGTTTGCTAAAACCCATTGTAGAGGGCAAGATAAAAGAAGAAACAAAATTAGAGAGTAAGTTAGAGACTTTTTTATTTACTATGAGTGATTTTGAAGTAGTTTTAGAACTTAATAAAGAAAATATTATAAAAGCAAAAGGAAAATATTCTCTGTTTTCACAAGCTTTTGAGCTCTCTTATGAAGTTGCTCTTAAAAATTTAGAGAGTTTGGAGCCGTTGACAACAACTGCGCTCAAAGGAGCATTTTATACGAATGGAAGCGCAAAGGGCGATTTGGCTTTTTTTGAGATAGACGGTAAAAGTGATATCGGAGAGAGCAACACTTCCTATCATATTGAACTGACTGATTTAAACCCGACCTCTATTGTTGCTCAGATGAAAGATGCAAAACTGGCTTCACTGCTATATTTGGGTGCTCAAAATCCATATGCAACCGCCGACATAGATTTGGATATAAATTTCAAAAATATAACTCCGCATCTGATGGACGGAGATATAGTTTTAAGCACTAAAAATGGAAATATAAATCCGGAATTTATGAAGAGTGATTTTAATGTAACCATCTCTGACACTCCTTTTTCTATGAATCTTGACGCAAAATTAAAAGGTGATGATATAGATTATAATTACGATTTTGCATCAAACCTCTTTAAGATAAGCAGTGCAGGAAGGGTTGTTCCTGAGCCTTTTTATGCAGATTTGAAATACTCGCTCGATATTAAAGAGCTGGAAGTTCTAAAGCCGATAACAAGCGCAGATGTCAGAGGAGCATTTAGAGTCAATGGAACACTAAAAGGAACCAAAGAGAGCCTTGTAGCTATCGGCAGTAGTGATATGGCTTCATCAGATACGATATTTGAAGCTATTTTAAAAGATTTTGCGCCGGCATCAATAAAAGCTAAAGTGGCCAATCTTAATATCGCAAAATTTTTATATATGTTAAAAGAGCCACACTATGCAGATGGAGTGCTTTTTATGGATGCAGATATAAAAGATGCACGAAGTGATAAACTGGATGGAAAAATCACAACATCCATAAAAAAGGGCGTGTTGGATTCAAAATTTCTGACTAAAAAGTATGAGTTTAAATCTACTATGCCCTCAACAACTTTTAACTCAACTACAATTAGCACATTAAATGGCAATAGTGTTGATACAAAGGTTGATTTTAATTCAAATATAGCAAATATTGATATAAAAAGTGCAAAATACAACATAGAAGATAGCTCATTAAAGAGTGATTATGTGATTAATATTGCGGATTTGGGGAAACTGTTTTTTCTAACCGACCAACATATGAGGGGTGCATTAGTTGCAAATGGAGAACTCTCAAAAGCAAAAGATTTAGATTTAACTTTTCATACAAAAGTTGCGGGCGGAAAAATTGATGCCAAACTCCATAATGATGATTTTCATGCTGACTTAAGTAACATACAAACTACACAACTGCTTCATATGCTGATGTACAGAGAGCTTTTTTCTTCAACTTTAAGAGCAAAACTAGATTACAATATGGCTAAGAGCAAAGGGGTATTTAGCGGACATGTAAAAGATGCGGTATTTGCAGAAAATCAAATATTCGACTTGATAAAGCAGTATGTCAAGTTTGACATGTACAGAGAAAACTTTAACGGTGATATTGGAGCAAAAATAGATAAAGACGACCTTCTTATTTCACTTGATTTACGCTCAAAAGAGGCTTCAATTATAACAAAAGATACAAAACTAAATACAAAAACTCAGCAGATAGACTCTGATATAACCATCCAAGCAAAAAAAGACGGCATAAGTGCAAATTTAAACGGAGATGTTGACTCTCCAAGAGTAAGAGTAGATTTAGAGAAGTTTTTAAAATCAGAAGCCGGTAGAAAAGTTATAGAAAAAGTAAATGAAAAGGTGGATAAATTATTTAAAAAGCTGTTTTAAAAAGCTCCTCTCTTTCGACAAGAGAGGCTTCAGGAGCAGAGATATAAAACCCCTGCATATAATCTATATCTAGCAGCAACAGCTTCTCATAAACCTCTTTTGAGTGTACAAACTCTGCAATTGTCTGCATATTGCTCTGTCTTGCAAAGTGTATAATGCTTTTTACAACTCTAAAGTCTTTGTTATTTTTGTCAATGTTTTTGATAAGAGAGCCGTCTATTTTAAGAAAATTGGCTTCAACATCAATAATTGTTTTAAAGTTGGAGTAACCGCTTCCAAAATCATCAATAGAAACTTTTGTCTTGAGTGAGTGAAGAAGGTTTATTTTTTGTTTGAAAAGTTCTACATCATCAATCTCATCACTCTCCAGTATTTCAAAGGTAATGCGAGATGCCAGATGGTGATTGTTTTTTAAATTTTTAATTATCATCTCTTCAATATCGGGATTCATAAGGTCTGAAAAATTTATATTTATGCTTACAAGCTTTTGGTTGTTTCTAAATTTTTCAAATACAATCAGCAAAATTCTTTGTGTTAATTTGTAGTGCATATTCGTATGTTTTAGTTGAGGTAAAAATTGCATAGGCGAAATTACGGTGTTATTTTTTGACACAATCCTCACCAATGCTTCATATTTAAAAATTTCACCGCTTTTATGGTTGTAAATTGGTTGAAAATAGCATAACACACGCTCGTCATCAAGAGCCTCTTTTACATAACTGATATCTTTAGAGGATGCTGATGAAGATGTTTTTGCGTGTTCCAATTCATCATAGGCTATAACCCTGTTTCTTCCATTTTTTTTGGCAATATATAACATTCCATCAGCTATTTTTATGGCTTCTTGTATATTTTTCTCTAAGGATGGATGTTTGTGCAAACCAATAGATACATGCACTTTTATCTCATTTGTGTCATAATAAAAATGCTCTTTGCTTACATTGTGTCTCAATCTTTCGCATATATCTATATTTGATTCACTATCGTTACGGTTATGTATAAGAAGTAAAAACTCTTCCCCGCCGTATCTTATGAGTATGTCGCTGTCTCTAATTGAGTCTTTAAATATTCTGCTTGCTTGAGCTAGTACATAGTCACCTGCTTTATGTCCGTAGGTGTCGTTTATGGCTTTAAATTTATCTAAATCAAGCATTGCCAAAGAGTAGTGTTCAAGATTTAGCATTGATGATATCTCTTCGAGATAATTTCTATTAAATGTTTTTGTTAAAGTGTCTGTAAATATCTTTTTTCTTGTAACAAAGTAGTGAAAAATCTGCATAATAGTCATAGCCATTAAAAGAAGAATAAAAATAATTAAAACGACAAAAAAAGTCTCTAGCGGCTTGATTGATTCTAAAATTATTTTTTGAATATTTGTTGTAATATCA